>WNGE01000013.1_pt1 | contig 162090 bp, 169 predicted proteins | sample 5400651 | NCBI WGS metagenome assembly WNGE01 (sample SAMN13153370, study PRJNA577476) | soil metagenome | isolation source: 60 cm soil or saprolite under grassland replicate 2 | place: USA:California | collected 2016-06-15
CGGGGCACCAGGGGCCGGCGGTGGCCAGGTGCGCGGCCACGGCGGCGGCGCGGCGGTGGCGTTCGGGGGTGTCCCGGCGGGTCCGGGCGTTGCGGGCCTGGGTCCGGCTGCGCTGGTGCGTCGGACACCTCGTGCCGGAGGTCAGCTTGCCGCAGTCGAGGCAGGGCCGGACTGGCACCCGCTCACCTGTCCTCGGTCGTGGTCATGTGCTCACCTCGTGATCCTGCAGGTCGTCCGGTTCGGGCGGCGGCCAGCCCGGATCGTCCGGCTCCACGAACGACGCGAGCCAGTCCGGCCTCTTGTGGTCCGGTCTCGACGCGAGTGGGTCAGCGGTCGGGTCGTGTGCCGCGGCTGCGGCCCCGTGCTCGCCGGGGGCCTCGCCGTCGGCCCCCGGACCCCCGACTCGACCAGCCTCCGGCTGGCCCTCTACGACCTCCGAACCACGCCCTCTCCTCGGTGCGCCTTTGGTCTGTGCGGCTGCGGTCCGGCGGTGGCGCGCACCAGTCGCCACCGCATCGCCTTGGACTGGCGTCTCTATAGGGACGGTGGCCGGTGCGGTACCACCGTTGTCCGGTTTGCCATAGCTATCGGTGGCACGTGAGGTACCACCGACGACTCGCAACGGTGGTACCTGCCGGGTATTCCAACGGTGGTTTCGTGAGGTACCACCGTTGGCCGCCGCGTAGATCGTCAGCCGGCCTCTCGCCGGAGGCTGCGCGACGGTCAGCCAGCCGGTGTCCCGGGCCTGCCTTAGATGCTTGGTCACGGCCCGTGGCGAGATCGCCAGCCGCTCGGCGAGATGCTTCCAACCGGCGATCACCAGGCCGTTGCGGTCCATGTCGACCGAGAGCACGACCAGCAGCAGCTTGACGGCCGGCGTCAGGTCCGAGCGCAGCATCGCGGCGCGCCACGCTGCTGGCTTCACCGCTCGTCCACCACCACGACGTGGCGCCGGTCGACGGCTTCGAGGTAGGCGAGCACGTCGGCGAGGTGCTCGACCGGCACCGTGACGGTCCGGCGGGTGGGGCAGAGCATCGACGGGCAGCCGACCGCCTCGACCGCGTTGCGGACCCCGGGTCCCCACAGCCACGCCGAGCGGTGGCCGAGCTCGGCGCGGATGGTGCCGGCGGTCAGCGGGGGCGGCGGCCTCACGGCGCACCGCCGTGCTGCTCGCCGAGCAGCACGGCGAGCCGGGCACGTAGCTGCTCGTCGTGACCCTCGACCTGCTCGTCGACCTCGCCGTCGACGGCTGTCTTCCACCAGGTGGCCCGGTCCTGGTCGTGCGCCTCGGTGACGACCTCGGTCAGGTCGGTGTCGGTGTCGAGCGGGAACTCGGCAGCGAGTGCGTCGGTGAGGCTGTAGGTGTCGAACCGCTCGGCGAGGTAGCGCTCGACGAGCGCGGTGAGCGCGATGCGGTGCTGTCCGGCGGCGCGCCCGGCGAGCACACCCTCCGGCGGGACGATCTTGTCGCTGGCGTCGTTGGCGTCGAGCCCGGCCTCGATGTAGGCGATCAGGTCCGGCGCGGTGAAGGCGTTCAGCTCGACCCGGGTGCACTCCCATTGCCGCTTCCTGGCCCAGGACGGGGTGAGCAGCCGGCCTTCGAACCATTCGGTCTCCCGGTCGTTCAGCTCGCTCGGCATCCACCACGGCAGCTCGACCTGACGGGTGTACTTTTCCTGTGGCAGCCCACGCTCGACCGCCTCGTCGGGGGTGAGCCCGAGGTCGATGACGTCGACCGAGTAGTCCGGCATCCGGGCGGTCTCCTCGGCGATGGTGTGCGCGATGGAGTAGCCGGAGTGGTCGGCGTCGTGCAGCACGAACAGCCGGTAGTCGCCGGTCTCGGCCCGTTCGAACAGTGCCCGGACGGCCTCGGTCGGCTGGCCCTTGCCCGCTGCTATCGCCATGTCGTAGCGGTCGCCGAGCCGGGCGGCCTCGAAGATCGGGTCGAGTCCTTCCTTCTCGACGTAGAGGATCTTGTCGAAGACGTGCTCCGGCAGCGCGTAGCCGGCGACCTCACGGGTGCCCAGCGGCACCCTGATGCCGCTGTGCGGTTCGGTCAGGTTGCCGCGCGGGTCGCGGTAGTGCCCCGGGATCGGGCCGTGCAGTCGTTCCCACTCGACGACGAGGGTCTGTGAGAAGTAGCTGCCTTTCAGCTCGGCCCTCGTGTACTGCTGGATACGCGGACGCACCGCGTAGTAGAGGTTGCGGGTCGGGAACGGCAGCGCGCCGCCGCCGGACGCCGCGGTAATCGCCTCGGCCATCACCTCGAACACGGCATCTTTCAGCGTCCACCGCGCCGCGGCGTCCGGCTGGTAGGTCACGCGGCGCGCGGTCCGGGCGTCCCGCTCCTGTCGCCTCTTCTCCGCGGCCAGGTCTTTCGTCGCGGCCTTGAACGTGGCCGCGAACTCGTCGGCGAGGCCCATCACCCCACCGCCAGCGTGGACTTGCCCTTGTCCAGGAACTGGGCGGCTGGGCTTATCAGGTGGACGGCGGCGGCGCGCAGGCTGTCGCCGTCCGGGTAGGCCCCAGCCTGCCGCAGCAGCGACGCCGCCCCGGTCGCGCGCAGCTCCCCGCAGGACATCGGCAGCCGGGCGAGCGGGTCGTCGAACGTCGGTGAGTAGTTGACCGCGTAGAACAGGTCGCCCGGCTGGTCGGTCTCGGCGACGGCGACCTCCAGCACCCACGGGACGCTGCCGTCCATCGTGGTCAGCCGCTTGCACCAGAACCGCTTGACGCCGTACCAGTCGGCGAACCGGGCCCGGTAGTGGTCGTCCTCGACCCGGCCGAGCGCAGCCGGCTTCGGCGCCCTGCTGGCGGCCTGCATGGTCGTCAGCAGGATGTCCACCGCAGCCGGGTCGGCTTCGAACCCGGACAGGTGCGTGATCCCGGGCAGCACGGCGCAGACGGTCTTCGCCTTCGCCGTGCTCGCCAGCCCGGCGAACGAACGGACGAACTCGCCGAGCGGCAGGTCCCGACCGCCCTTACGGATCTTGCCGACGTGCGCGAAGACCAGCCGCGCCAGAGCCGGGCCGTCGTACCAGTGCGGCGAGGTCGGGTCGGTCGGCAGCGGCTTGCGCCAGCCGTCCGGCGCGGTCGGCTTGTAAGAAATGGCGTCGGCCGGGTCGGACCCGTGAGCTAGATAACTGACGGCCGCGTGCGGGTTGACGAGCGCGAACCGGCGTACCCACCGCCGAGCGTCCGGCGGCGGGTACCCATCGCCGGGCACCGTGACCGTTACCGCCGTGCCGGCCCGCCGGTCGCTGCCGGCCCGGCGATGGTCGACCAGCAGCTCCCCGGCCGGGTCGACCGCCGCGGCGATGCTGTGCCGGACGCCGCATGCCTCGATGACGACCGGGCGGGTGCTGCCGAGCGCGTGCGGGATGCCGACCACGGTCTTCAGCGCGTTGCCCTGCAGGCCGCGGGTCGGCGAGCGGTAGGCGGCCTTGTCGGACACCAGGACCGAGAAGTCGAGCACCTGCTCGACCAGCTTCGGCGGCATCCCGGGACCGTTGTCGGCGACCGTGATGCTCAGCAGCCCGGTCGCCTTGACCACGTCGAGCGAGATGTCCGGCTGAACCCCAGCGGTCTCCGCGGCGTCGAGCGCGTTGTCGACCAGCTCCTTCACCAGCACGTCGGCGAATCGGTGCGCCGGCTGGCCGGTCTGCGCCTGCAGCGCCCGCAGCTCGAAGAACTCAGCGGCCCGGGAGGTGGCGAACGTCTCCCGGGCGAGCGTGCCGGTCACGTCCCACCGCCCGGACGGGCGAGCCGCTCGGCAATCTCCCACGGCTGCCAGCCGGCGGCCCGGCAGCGGCATGCCTCGGCCCGCAGCTCCGGCTCGGACAGCCCGTAGTCGGACGGCTCGGCCGCCGGGCGGGTGTGCCGGTGCAGCCACCACCCGCGGCGGAACGCGCGGCGGACGTAGCGCGCACTGTCAGCCGGGCGCGGTACCGTTCGCGTGGCTGCTTTCGCGGGCGGCTGGGGTTCAGGGTGTTGGCGGCTCTCGTCCGGGTTGGGTGTCCGGCGGGAGCCGCGCCCGTCCCCCGGCGGGGGCCGGCCGCTCTCACGCCTGGTCATCCCGCGTTCTGCTCCGCAGCTTGCCGTTCGGCCAGCCAGCGGCGGACCTCCGGCTCGGGGTAGACGACGCGGCGGCCGAGGCGGAAGCCCTTCGGTCCGGTGCCGGCGTACCGCCAGTACCGGACCGTCTCGTCGTTCGTGCGGCAGATCTCGGCCACTTCGGCCGTGGTCAGCAGCCGGTCCAGACCGTTCTGTTCGAGCGAAGCCGTCATGCCGCTTAGCATCGCCGGCACTCCGTGGACATGTCCAGCGAATGCGAGTACGGTCGATTCCGCTTAGGAACGGGAGACGACGTGCCGCGCCCGCACCGCCCACGGAGCATCGCCAGCGAGGACCACCTCGCGCGGCGGATTGCCTACGAGCGTGAGCGGCACGGCTGGTCGTACGCCGGCCTGGCACAGCGGCTGACCGCTGTCGGGTGCGCCATCGACGGGTCCGCGCTCTACAAGATCGAGAAGGGCAGCCCGCGGCGGCGGATCTCAGTGGACGAGCTGGTCGCGCTGTCGGACGTGTTCGGGGTGCCCGTCGCGGAGTTGCTTGTGCCGCCGGAGCTACACGCCGAGCGCCGCGTCCTGGAGGCGCTGGAGGAGTACCGCCGGCTAGCGAGCCAGATGACCGAGCTTGACGCACGGATAAGCGCGATCGTGGCCGAGGTCAGTGATCTCCTCAGCCAACACCCGGATGCCGAGCGCATCGTCCGAGAGGTGTTCCCCGAGGAGGTCCCGGTGCCTGTCCCCACTTTCGGCGGCCTGGTGAAGACGTACCGGATGGAGGAGCACGGTGGCGAGCATCAAGCGCAGACCTGACGGCCAGTGGCGGGCCCGGTACCGGGACGCGGACGGCAAGGAGCACGCCCGGCACTTCGCCCGGAAGGTCGACGCGCAGGGATGGTTGGACGAGGTCACCGCGAGCGTGGTCACTGGGAGGTACGTCGACCCGAAGGCCGGCCGGGTCACCTTCGCCACGTACGCCCGGACCTGGCAGGCGCAGCAGCTCCACCGCCCGAACACCGCCAAGGCGGTCGACTCGGCGTTGCGCGTGCACGCCATCCCCGCGTTCGGCGCCCGGCCGGTCTCGGCGGTCCGGCCGAGCGACGTGCAGGGCTTCGTCCGGCGGCTGGCCGAGACGCATGAGCCCTCGACCGTGCGGACGGTCTACCAGCACGTCCGGGCGGTGTTCCGCGCTGCCGTGGCAGACCGGCTGATCGCGTCGAGCCCGTGCCAGCGGCTCATGCTGCCGCGGGTCGAGCGGCACCTCGTCGTGCCCCTGGCCACCGAGATCGTGATGTCGCTGGCCGACGCGATGCCGGCCCGCTGGGCGGCCATGGTGGTCCTGATGGCCGGCACCGGGCTACGGCCCGGGGAGGCGGCCGGGCTGACCGTCGACCGGATCGACTTCCTGCGCCGCACGCTGCGCGTCGACCGGCAGCTCATGCGCCGCCCGGCCGACTTCGGCCCGCCGAAGACCGCGGCGTCCTACCGGACCGTGCCGATCCCGCAGTACGTGCTCGATGTGCTGGCCGCGCACCTGGCGCTGTTCCCGGCCGGCGAGCACGGCCTGGTCTTCACCCGGCCCGGCGGACGGCCGCTGAACCGCGACCACGTCAACGTGGTGTTCCGGAAGGCGGCCAGGGACGCCGGCGCGCCCGCGGGCACCCACCTGCACGAGCTGCGCCACTACTTCGCCTCGCTGCTGATCCGGCACGGGCAGTCCGTGAAGGTCGTCCAGGCCCGCCTCGGCCACGCCTCGGCCAAGGAGACCCTCGACACCTACGCGCACCTGTGGCCCGACTCGGAAGACGAGACGCGGTCCGCGGTGGACGCGGTGCTCGGCGCTCCTGCGGACTCGGTGCGGACCGAGAAGATCACATGAGCGTCCCTGCGCAGGTCAGAGCGCTACCAGGGGTGCACGCGCGGACTTGCGCACATTGACCGCCATGTGCCGCCGGGTGATCTCCGGGATGACGACGTGCAGGCGGGACCCATCGGGCAGGGCGGCGTCCACGAACGGCTCGGACAAGTCAATGCGTCGGCCGGATGTGCGCAGCATCCGCTCGACCAACTCGTACACCTGGCTTGGCGCAAGGATCGTCGTGGTTAACTCGGTCCGGCCGCGCCTGGCGATGAACACCCTGCCCGGCTCGTTGATCCAGATCTCCTCGACCTCCGGGTCGTCGAACCAGCGCTGCAACGGACCGAAGCCGGCCACCGAATCGAGGACGGAGCGCGCCACCTCGCGTTCGTCGCCGACCGGTGGCAGCGAGGAGGACAGCGCCCGGTCGCCGTACTCCGCGATGACGTCGTCGACGATCAGCCGCACCTGGTCGGGGTCACGCACCGGGTCGACGCCGCGGCGGCGGACCAACTCGCGGACCTCGGACTCGATGACCTCGGTGGCCGCGGTCATGGCGCTTCGAGGTGGTTGATCGTGCCCATCCGAACACCCTCCGTTCGCGTCGCCCGACAGAAATGTCGAGTTGTTGCGACGGAAGCATAGGGCCGTCGATCCGGACAGAGCACGTCCATTCTGCCGAGCTGTGGACAACTCGAAGTTATCCACAGGCGGCAAAACAGTCGTTGACGGACAGCGCAGTGCGGCCCGTACCGTCGAGACGCCCGGCCCCGAGATCGTCAGGTGGACGGCCGCGCCCCGGCAGAGCCCGTCGCCAGCAGTTCGATCGCGTCGTGCAGCACCGCGTCTGCCGACACCGACTCGACGAAGGAGGAGTCATGCTCGCAGCCACGGCCTGCGTGCTCGGCTGGCAACTCCTGCTGCGCGGCACGCGCTCCGCACTGCGGGCAGTTCACCGTCCACGACACATGCGGGCGGTGCCGGCGCCGGGTCAGCGGTCCGGCGTTGAGCAGGTTGCCACACCAGTAGACGGCGACCGTTGCCGTGCCGACCGCGTGCGCGAGATGCCGCGGGCCGGTGTCGTTGGACACGAGCACCGCGCATCGGCGGTAGACAGCGGCAAGCCCGCCGAGCGTGACCGTATCGACCATCTGCCGGGTCGGGGCCCGCATCCGGCTCGCCACCGCGTCGACGACGTCGCGCTCGGCAGCCGATCCGGTGACGATCACCGAGGAGCCCCGCGCGGCGATACCGTCGCCGACCGCGGCGAACCGTTCGGGCGGCCAACGCCGGCGCTTGTCCCGGGCACCGGGGTGGATGGCGACCAGCGGAGTGGCGAGGCCAGCGAGCGCGGCGTCCGCCTCGGAGTCGTCGCGGCCGGTCAGGTCCAGCCGTGGCTCCAGGGCCGTCGGCGGGGCGCCGAGCAACCCGACGAGCTCGAGGAAGCGGATCACCTCCGACTGGTAGAAGGCGTACGGCAGGCTGATGTCCAAGGGCGCTGCGTCCGGTGCCCGCAACCCGGCAGTGAGCCCGGCACCGAGACGACGCAGGAACGGGTTCGAGTACTGACCACCCCCGTGCATCTGGACTGCCAGGTCAAACCGTTCCGCACGTATCGCGGCAAGAAACGCGCCCTGCTCCGCGGCATCCTCGGCCTCGTCGTCCGCTGGCTCTCGTACGCCCGGCGTCGCTGGGACCGGCACGACCCGGTCCACCGGGCCGTGGCGGCCGGCCAGGAACTCTCGATGCCACGGCGCGGCGAGCAGCACGATCTCGCTGGCCGGATACGCGGCGCGCAGGGACAGCAGCGCCGGCACGGCGAAGAGGTAGTCGCCGAGCGCGTTGGCGCGCAACACCGCGATCTTCTCGATCCCGGGCAGCCGCGCTCCGGGCGACAGTGGGGCGATCGTCACGCTACCGCCGTACCCATTGTCATCGCGGGAAAGAGGACTGATCGGTGGCGGCGATGGTCAGGCGTGGCAGCGAGACGCGGGCAGCGCGGCCAGAAGGTAGACCTTCCAGCGCCCGTCGTCCCGCCGCATGTTCACCTGGGAGACCGACAGCCCACCGTGCCAGTGGGCCATCAGCCCGCCGTCCGCGCGGAAGAGCCGCTGGGCGCTGGTGTTGACACAGCTCACCACGATCGCCTGGCTGCCGCGCAGCCCGGCAACCCGCGCGGTGGCCAGGACCCGCCCGCGCCGACTAGTTCCGGCCGTGATGTTGCCGGCGAACGCGCTGCGCAGCAGGCGGAGCTGTGGGTCGAGCGCCACCTGAGCCAACGCGACATCGTCCGGGTCGGGCTCCTCGCCGAGGCGCACCGTGGTGCCGAGGTAGGCCTCGTAGCCGAGCAGCACCGCGTTCCGGTTCCCGTCCCGACCGAGGCGGATCTGCCACACGACCGGCGAGGACGGCGTGCCTCCGGCCGAGAGGGTGACCCGAGCGACGGTGGGGATCGGCTGGCCCGGTCCACTGGACTCCCGACCGCCGGCCGGCGTCCCGGTGGCAGCGGTCGACTGCCCCGGCCCTCGCACGACCATGACCAGTCCGATCGCCAACACGGCGAGGGCTGCCGCGAACGTGATCCGGGCAGCCAGAACGAGCCGGATACGCCGTCCACTGTGGTCGTCCCTGTGCCGAGGCGTCCCCCCAGGACTCATCGGGCACCGACTTGGGGAGCCGTCCCGCTGCGAGCGTCAGGTGGCATGGCCCCGCAGTGTGGCAAATCCCGCCGCCGGTCGAAAGCCGCACGGCCGGTGGGTCGACGACGACAGCGATCAGCCGGGGAGCTTGTAGTCCCGGAGCAGTCCTCGACTGATGATCGTCTTCTGGATCTCGCTGGTGCCCTCTCCGATCAGCAGGAACGGCGCCTCCCGGAACAGTCTCTCGATCTCGTACTCCTTGGAGTACCCATACCCGCCGTGGATGCGGAAGGCCTCGGTGGTCACCTCGAAGCAGTACTCGGAGGCGAGATACTTCGCCATGCCGGCCTCGACGTCATTGCGCTCGCCGGAGTCCTTCAGCCGGGCCGCGTTGACCATCATGAGGTGTGCGGCCTCGATCTTAGTCGCCATCTCGGCCAGCTTGAACGCGATGGCCTGGTGATCGGCGATCTGTCGGCCGAAGGTCCGCCGCTGCTGTGCGTAGCCGATCGCCAGCTCGAACGCTCGGATCATGACCCCACAACCACGCGCCGCGACGTTCACCCGCCCGACCTCGACGCCGTCCATCATCTGGTAGAAGCCCCGCCCCCGGCCGGCTTCGGCGCCGCCCAGGATCGCCGACCCAGGGGCACGGTGGCCGTCCATGATCAGTTCTGTGGTCTCGACGCCCTTGTATCCCATTTTATCCAGTTTGCTGGGCACAGTCAGCCCTGGCGCCACTTCGCCGAAGCCCGGCTCCTTCTCGAGCAGGAACGTCGTCATGTTCTTGTAGACCGACTCGGCGCCCTCGTCGGTACGCACGAGGGTGGCAACCACGCCGGCCCGCGCGCCGTTCGTCAGCCACATCTTCTGTCCGCTGAGCAGGTAGTCCTCGCCATCCTGTACGGCGCGCGAGGTAATGGCCGCTACATCGGAGCCGCACCCTGGCTCGGACATCGAGAACGCCCCGCGGACCTCTCCGGTGGCCATCCGAGGCAGCAGGCGCCGCTTCTGCTCCTCCGTGCCATGCTGGTTGATCATGTATGCGACGATGAAGTGCGTGTTGATCACACCGGAGACGCTCATCCAGCCGCGCGCGACCTCCTCGACCACCAGCGCGTAGGTGAGCAGCGACTCGCCGAGACCGCCGTAGTCCTCGGGAATCATCAGCCCGAACAGGCCCATTTCCCGCATTCCGTCGACGATCGCGTCAGGAAACTCGTCCTTGTGTTCCAGTTCGGTGGCGTGCGGCAGGATCTCCTTCTCGACGAAGGTTCGCACGGTGGCGAGGATCTCCTGCTGCACCTCGGTCAGTCCCGAGGTCTGCGCGAGGCGGGGCATGGGCGCTCCTGTCGGCCGACGTCAGGGGAAAGTATCCGCCGGATCTGGGGACCTGCGCCTCGGACTCGGCCTGTGAAGACGCTCACCGACGGGTCAGGTGGCGCCCTCGGCCGCGCGCCAACGCGGCATCATCTGGACCCGAGGCCATCGCTGCCGCGTCCGATGGGCGACCATGAGCGGGGCGGGACGGAGGGACGGGAGCGAGATGAGCGAGTCGCACGGGTACGGCGAGCACGGGCCGCCCGGTCAGCCCGGAGCCGGCCGACCGGGAGATCCCGGTACCGGCGCACAACCCGGGTTACCGGCGGCGGGTTGGCCGCCGAGCGCACCCGACGCCAGCTCGACGCCCCACCCGGGATCCGGTTACGGCGCACCGGGCTATGGCACGACCGGGCAGGCCCAGCCCGGCTACCCCGCCGGCTACGGTCAGCCGGGTTACCCACCGAGCGGCGCCGGGGCCGCCGGCTACGGTCCCGGCTACGGCTACGGGTACCCGTACGGCGGGCCGCCGGCGCGCGGCACGAACACGATGGCCATCCTCGCGCTCGTGCTGGCGTTCGTGTTCGCGCCGCTCGGACTGATCTTCGGCATCATCGCCCGCCGACAGATCCGGGAGAGCGGCGAGGAGGGCGACGGCTTGGCACTAGCCGGCATCGTGATCGGCGCGATATTCACCGCGATCTTCATTATCGGGATCGTCGTCGCGGTGGTCGCGGTGGTCGCGGTCGGCACGACGCACAGCTAGGTCAGTACGACGGTGACGGCACGGCCGTCGAGCTGGTCCAGCCGTCAGTTCGACGCGGGCGGGGTGAACGTCTTCGTTCGGCGCAGACCGGCGGCCCGGCCCTTCGCCGCGATCACGGTCGCCATCTTCCGGGACGCCTCGTCGATCATCTCGTCGCCGAGCATCACCGCGCCGAGCTTCTGGACCCTTGTGTAGTACTGGTACGCATCGAGGATGAGCTCGGCGTGGTCGTAGTCGTCCTGGTCCGGCGAAAATACCTCGTTGGCCGCCTCGATCTGACCCGGATGCAGGACCCACTTGCCGTCGTAGCCGAGGGCTGCCGATCGGCCGGCCACTCGCCGGAATCCGTCCAGGTCTCGGATCTGCAAGTACGGGCCGTCGATTGCCTGCACCCCGCGGGCGCGGGCGGCCATCAGGATCCGCATGAGGACGTAGTGGTAGGCGTCGCCGACGTCGTAGCCGGGCGGTTGCTCCCCGACGACCAGCGAGCGCATGTTGATGCTGGCCATGAAGTCGGCCGGACCGAAGATGATCGTCTCGATGCGATCCGAGGCGAACGCGATCTCGTCCACGTTGATCAGGCCCTGTGCGTTCTCGATCTGTGCCTCGATGCCGATCCCACCGACCGGATAGCCCATGGTCCTCTCGATCTGGGCCAGTGTGACGTCGAGCCATTGCACCTGGGCAGCCGACTGCACCTTGGGAAGCATGATGCAGTCGAGATGGGCGCCGGCGCCCTCCACGACCGCGACGACGTCGCGATAGGTCCACTGCGTGGTCAGGTCATTGACCCGCACCACTCGGGTCCGGGCCGCCCAATCGCCGCTGGCGAGGACGTCCACGATGTTCTTGCGTGCGCCCTCCTTCGCATCTGGGGCGACGGCGTCCTCGAGATCCAGGAAGATCTGGTCGGCCGGAAGGCCTTGTGCCTTCTCCAGCATCTTCGGCGAGCTGCCGGGCACGGCCAGACACGAGCGGCGGGGTCGGAGTTGGGCGGCCACGGCGTCTCCCTTCGTGGTGATCAGATCGTAGTGAGGGTGGCCGATCGCTCGCTGTTCGGTGCGTCACAGGAGTGCGCTAGCTCATTCGATCGGTCACTCGACCGGCACGGCACGAGCCCCGGCGCGGACGACCAGCCCGACTCCGGCGACGAGCAGGGCCAGCCCTGGCACGGCCGACCACGTCGGCCGCTGGCCAAGCCAGGCCGCAGCGATGAGGCTCGCTCCGGGAACCTCGAAAAGGATGACCAGGCTGACCAGCGTCGGGCTGGCGGACCGGAGCACGACGTTGACCAGCGAATGACCGAGCAGCTGGGCTCCGACGGTCAGCGCAACCAGGCGCAGCCAGGTCGCCGCGTCGTACCCGGCGAGCCGCTGCCTGCCCAGCACACAGCCCAGGAGCAGCAACGCCGAGCAGGCCGTGTAGCAGACGGAGGTGTACGCAGTCGTGCTGACCCGGGCCCGCACGGCGGCACCGGCAGTGACATACGCCGCGGCCAGCGCCCCGCCGACGGTGGCCAACAGGTCGCCAAGAAGCGCACGACCGGACAGCGCGAGGTCGGCCCCGGTGAGCAGGACGGCGCCGACCACCGAGACCAGGATGCCCACCCACGCACCACGCGACACCCGGCGCCCGGCGGCACGGGCCAGCACCGCCGCCCAGATCGGCTGGGTTGCGACCAGCGCGGTCGCCGAGGCCACCGAGGTCAGCCGGACACTGGGGACCCAGGTGGCGAAGTGGCCAGCGAGGAACACGCCGGCCAGCAGGCAAAGCAGCCACTCTCGGTTGGACAGGCGGCGCAGCTCGCTCCGGGACCTGAGCAGCGCGGCCGGCAGCAGCGCGATGCTGGCCATGCCGTTGCGCCAGAACGCGATTGCCAGCGCGGGTGCGGCGGTCGAGGCGATGATCGGAGCCGACGTGGAGACCGCCGAGATCGCGACGGCGAGCAGGGCAAGCTCCCGCGGTGGTGGCAGTGCCACGCTCTCGGCCGCCTGCACGCGTGGCGGCGGTGCATCCTGGCGCCCGGTCGAGCCCTCCACCGCGCCATCCTCGCAGGGGTAGCCGCATCGGTTCGCGGCCGACCGGGCACGACGCGACTAGTGGTCGCGCTGCCAGGCCGGTGGTTCCGGCCGTGGCCGCCGTGGCAAGCTTGGCGCTGTGGTCGACGTCCCACGGCTCGTCGTCGAGGCGACAAAGAAGTCCGGCCTGATCTGGGTCGCGGTGCCGGGCAGGTCCCGCGCGGTCGCGGCCTGGCACCTCTGGCGGGAGGACGCGGCCTACCTGGTGACCGGTCCCGGGGAGCAGGAGGTGCCGGGCCTGACCGAGGCGACCAGCTGTGACGTGACGGTGCGCTCCACGGATAAGGGTGGTCGCGTGGTCACCTGGCGGGCGGCGGTGTCCCGAGTGGAGCCAGGCAGTCCGGGGTGGACCGACGTGGTGCCGGGTCTGCTCGCCTCCCGGCTCAACCTGCCGGACGCCGCCGGTGCCGAGCAGCGCTGGGCCGAGACATGTGCGGTGCTCAAGCTGAGGCCGACCGGAGACCTTCCGGAGGCGGGCCCTACGCTGCCGAGCGGCTCACTGGCGACTGCCCCGCCGCCGTCGCCGGCCCGGACCCCGACGCGGGTGCCGTTCACGGTAGGACGGCGCCGAGGGCGCCGACGGCCCGCCGACCGCTGACCAGCAGTGGCGATGATCATGCCCGGTCGGCGGAGCCGTCATGGGCGGGCCAGCTCGCCGGTTGCCACGTGGGTCACGGCGCCGCCGACGGTGGTCCGGGTGACCGCGCCGGCCGCACGGGTGACGGTGCATTCGAGCCGCGACGGCCGCCCGACTTCGGCGCCCTGGCGGATGGTGTAGGCAGTTGTCTCGTCGTCCGGCACCAGCTCGCCGGCGGCGAGGTAGACGCCAAGTCCGAGGGCAGCCGCGCCGGTGGCGGGATCCTCGCCAATCCCCGGAACGAACACGCGCGCATGCGCCGCTCGGCGGGCGGCGTCCCAGCTGAACACCGACACGCCGACCGCCCCCAGCGGCTGCACCAGTCGAGCGATCGCGGGGAGATCCGCCGCGACCGCCGGCAGCGCGGCCGGGCGCACCGGGAGGAACGCGAACGAGACGCCCGCCCCGGCGACCCGCGGTCTGGCCGTGCCCTCGCCGGCGTCTCCGCCTGACGCTCGGCCCGGGTCAGCCAACGCGTCAGTATCCAGACCGACCAGCGGCAGCAGCGCCGTCGGCTCGAGCGATGGGCCGGTCGACGGTCCGCCGCCGGTCACCGTCGCGCCGGCGCCCGTCACGTCGACCGGCAACACTCCGGCGCCGCACTCCTGCCGGACCAGTCCCGGCCGGATCTTGCCCAGGCGGGCTAGCAACCACGCCGTGCCGACACTCGGGTGACCGGCGAACGGCAGTTCCATCACCGGGGTGAAGATGCGCAGCCGGTAGTCCGCCACCGACGAGCGCATCGGGAACGCCGTCTCGGACAGGTGAAACTCCAGTGCGATGGCCTGCAGCGCCGTGGCGGGCAAGTCGTCGGCGTCGAGCACCACGGCGAGCGGGTTGCCGGCGAACGGCCGGTCGGCGAACACGTCGACCACGTGGTACGCGAGGGTCGGCACGGCCGGCACGGTACCGTGCCGTCCGCCGCGAGAGAGGCTAGCGACCACCCAGCTTCGACACGTCGACCACTTGGTCGGCAGCCGGCGCCGTCACCTTGACTGGGGCGCCGTAGTCGAAGTCGAGCGACCCGCTGTCGTTCTTGGCCTTGGCGCCGGGCACCGCTTGCAGCGGGTATGGCTCGCCCTGCAGGGCGATGTAGAGGGTGCCTCCGTCCTTGGAGTCGACCAGCCCGATCGCCTGGACGCCGTGGACGGTCTTCCGCCCGCCCTTGCTGACCTCGCCGTCCGGCTTCAGAAGCTGCTGGGCGTTCTTCTTCAGGTCCGTGAAGCTGGAGAGTTCGGCGAAGTCCGGGGTCGTCGCCGGCACCTTCAGGTACCGGCCCTTCAGGAGCTCGGCCACGGCGTTGCCGCCGATCGACCGCCAGAACGCCTCGGTGCCCTTGAGGTACACGGTCTGGCCGACGCGCAGCAGTTCGATCGTCTGGCCGTTGGTGGTCATCGAGCCGACCGCCCCCTCGGCGCCGTACCGCATGTCGATGGCGAACTGCTGGCCCTCGCTGAAGCCGCCGCCCTTGATGTGGACCGAGCTGGCGCGTCCGAGCGCTTGCTGCGCGCGGGCAAGGATCTCCTTCGCGGGCAGGTCAGCGACGCCGTTGCTGGTCGCGGCGGTCCCCGACGGGCCCGTGCCCCGACCGGCGGTGGATCCGCCGCCACATCCGGCCAGGACTGCGACGGCGGCGAGCGCCGCGGCGAGCAGCCGGGCGCGACGAATCGGACTCATGGACATAACTCCTCAAGGACGGGTAGCAGGGAGTAAAGCACCCTTGGTCGCGGCAGAGGATGGCGGGCTCCGGCAAAATGCTCGGGCCCGACCGGCCTACACCACGGCGGTAGCCTCACCGGTTGTGACGGCCGTCCCGAGGATCTACGTCGCGCGACTCGCGGGCGTCGCGGTGTTCGACCCGAACGGTGACCCGATCGGTTGGGTTCGTGACGTCGTCGTCGCGCTCCGGCCCGGTGTGCAGCCGCCCCGCGTTCTCGGCCTCGTGGTTGAGATCCAGCACCGGCGCCGGATCTTCGTCCCGATAGGACGGATGACGTCGGCCGACGCGGATGCTGTCGTGCTGTCCACAGGCACGGTGAACCTTCGACGGTTCGAGCAGCGTCCCAGCGAGGCGCTCGTCCTCGGCGACCTGCTGGATCGGACGGTCACGATCGTCGAGACCGGCGCGAAGGCGACGGTGGTCGACGCGGCGATGGAGCAGACCCGTACCCGGGACTGGGTGGTCTCCCGGGTCGCGGTGCGGGAGCGTACCGGCGGCCGGCTCACCCGCCGGCGAGGCAACATACGGCAGCTCGACTGGTCGGCGGTCAGCGGTCTGACCACCATCGAGGAGGACCAGGGCGCCGAGCACCTGCTCGCCGTGCTGGCCACGATGCGGGCGGCCGACCTGGCCCGGGCCATCCAGGATCTGTCCGTCAAGCGCCGGCAGGAGGTCGCCGCAGCGCTGGACGACGAGCGGCTCGCCGACGTTCTGGAGGAGCTTCCGGAGGAGGACCAGGTGGCGATCCTCGCCCGGCTGGCCGACGAGCGGGCCGCCGACGTGCTCGAGGCGATGAACCCGGATGACGCCGCCGACCTGCTGCACGAGTTGCCCGACGAGGAGCAGGAGCGGCTGCTGCAGTTGATGGAGCCGCGCGAGGCGGCGCCGGTCCGGCGGCTGCTCACCTACTCCGACGACACCGCCGGAGGGCTGATGACGACCGACCCCATCATCCTTCCTCCGGACGCCACGATCGCGGAGGCGCTGGCCCGGGCCCGCAACCCGGAGGTCACCCCGGCGCTGGCGAGCCAGGTCTACGTCTGCCGCGCGCCGTCGGAGACCCCGACCGGGCGGTACCTTGGTGTCGCGCACATTCAGCGGCTGCTCCGCGAGCCTCCGTCCGCACTGGTCAGCGGCGTCGTGGACGACATCGTCCCGCTACGACCTGAGACCCAGCTCGCCGAGGTGACTCGCTACTTGGCGACCTACGACCTGGTGGCGGCCGCGGTGGTCGACGAGCACGACCGCCTGGTCGGCGCGGTCACCGTCGACGATGTGCTCGACCATCTCTTGCCGGAGGACTGGCGGGAAAGGGACGTCGATGGTTGACCGCGCGGATCGCCGGCTCGACCAGCCGAAGGGGGTACGCCGGGCCGCGCCTCGGTACGACGCCGACGCGTTCGGGCGGTTCGCCGAGACGATCGCGCGGTTCATCGGCACGGCGCGGTTCTTGGTGCTGCAGACCGGAGTCATCATCGCCTGGGTGCTGTGGAACAGCACCGCCCCGCGAGAGGTGCGGTTTGACGAGTACCCGTTCATCTTCCTCACCTTGGTCCTCTCGCTGCAGGCCGCGTACGCCGCACCGCTGATCCTGCTGGCCCAAAACCGCCAGGACGACCGGGACCGGATCAACCTCGAGGAGGACCGGCAACGCGCCCAGCAGGCCAAGGCCGACATCGAGTACGTCGCCCGGGAGCTGGCGGCCGTTCGGATCGCGTTGGGGGAGCTGGCGACGCGCGACTTCATCCGGTCCGAGCTGGAGCACCGGAGCGGACTCGCCCGGGTCGGCGACGACGGTGAGGTCGAGCGCACCGGCTAGCGCCCTGTCCACGTACGTTCGCCGGGTCGAGGCCGACGTCCGCCCTGTTCAGCGGGGTGGGTCACCCTGCCGACGTGGTGCACACAGCACCTAGTCCCGACGGCGACCGACCGGTTGAGCGGCGTCCTTCGGTCCCAAGGTCGAAGCGGCCGGGACGGCGCCGGCTGGAGCGGGGCTGCCGGCGCCGGGGATGCGGGGCGGAAGCATGGTGGTGGCACCAGCGCGACCGCGGCCGGGCCGACCTCCCACCACGCGGGGCCGGCCGGTGGCGGGCGGCCGGCAGCGGATGGCGGCATCGGACCACGTCGGGCCGGCACAGGACGGGACCCGCGGCGTCGTCGTGCCAGGCGTCGCCGGCGGCCGGGCGTCCGTCGGTGGCCGGCGGCGGACGGCGGCATCGGACCACGACCGGGGCCCGGACGGGACCCGCGGCGCCGCCGGGTGCCAGGCGTCGTCGGTGGCCGCCGGCGGACGGCGGACGGCGGCATCGGACCACGACCGGGGCCCGGACGGGACCCGCGGCACCGCCGGGTGCCAGGCGTCGTCGGTGGCCGCCGGCGGACGGCGGACGGCGGACGGCGGCATCGGACCACGTCCGGGCCGGCCCGGACGGGACCCGCGGCGGCGCCGGTGGTGGGCCGCTGGACCGGGGCGGCGGCGCCAAAGCACGTCCGGGCCAGCCACGATGTCGCCGGCGGCGGGCGAGTCCGGAGCATTGGCCGGGCCGGCCGGAAGTGACCCGGTCCTACTGGTCAGGCGGGGCTGGCGGCCGCGCGGGTCTCGCCGGCGAGCGCTTCGGAGGCGCCGCACCCACCGCCGGGCGGGGCGGCGGGCTCGTCGCTGGGCAGCAGCTTGCGCAACAGCTGGCCGACCGTGTCGAGCTCGCCGGCGTCGAGCCGGCTGGTGACGTAGTCCTGGATGCCGCGCAGGTGGGTCGGCGCCGCGTCGCGCAACCGGGTCCGACCAGCCTCGGTGATCACCGTGAACGTGCCACGCGCGTCCGACGGACAGGACTCACGGGCGACCAGTCCTTCGGCGGTCAACCGGTCCACCAGCCGGGTGAGGCCGGAACGGGACAGCAGTACCCGATCGGCGAGATCGGTCATCCGAAGCCGCCCGCCCGGCTCCTCGGCAAGCTGGACGAGAACGTCGTACGAGGCCAACGGCAGGTCGTGCTCGACGAGCAGGTCGTGCTCGAGCCGGCGGGTGAGGCTGGCGTGCACACGCAGGAACGTGCGCCAGACTGCGAGCTCCCGGTCGGTGAGCCCGAGCTGGTCGGCAGTCCTGGTCACCCCTCGATCGTAGTTGGCGATGGCAACCACCGACGTCGTTACGATGGCTTGGTGGTCACATCTGAGCAGGTCACTACCGCACTCGCCGGAGTGCGTGATCCCGATATCCGTCGACCGATCACCGAGCTCGGGATGGTCAAGAACGTCGCGGTCACGCCGTCCGGCGCAGTGACCGTGGCGGTGTGGCTGACCGTGCCAGGGTGTCCGATGCGGGAGACCATCACCCGCGACGTGAGCACGGCAGTCGCGGCGATCCCCGGCGTCAGCGATGTCAGCGTCGAGCTCGACGTGATGAGCGACAGCCAGCGGCGGGAGTTGCAGGACCGGGTGCGGGGTGGCACCTCTGCGAACGAGATCCCGTTCGCGAAGCCCGGTTCGCTGACGCGCGTCTACGCGGTCGCGTCCGGCAAGGGTGGGGTCGGCAAGTCCTCACTGACCGTGAACGTGGCGGTCGCGCTGGCCGAACGCGGGCTGTCGGTCGGGATCGTCGATGCCGACATCTACGGGCACAGCGTGCCCCGGATGCTCGGTGTGACCGGTCGTCCGACCCAGGTCGAGCAGATGATCATGCCGCCGCAGGCATACGGCGTGCGGGTCATCTCGATTGGCATGTTCACGGCCGGAAACACGGCGGTGGTATGGCGCGGCCCGATGCTGCATCGGGCGCTGCAGCAGTTCCTCGCCGACGTGTTCTGGGGCGATCTGGACGTGCTGCTGCTCGACCTCCCCCCTGGCACCGGAGACATCGCGATCTCGGTTGCCCAGCTGGTGCCGAGTGCGGAGCTGCTGGTGATCACCACGCCCCAGGTGGCGGCTCGCGAGGTAGCCGAGCGTGCGGGGTCGATTGCGCTGCAGACCCACCAGCACGTGGTGGGCGTGGTGGAGAACATGTCCTGGCTCGAGATCCCCGGCGGCGACCGGATGGAGCTGTTCGGGTCGGGTGGTGGCGCTGCCGTCGCCGAGTCGCTGACCAAGGCAACCGGCGCGCGGGTGCCGCTGCTCGGGCAGATCCCGATCGACGTCCGGCTGCGTGCAGGGGGCGACGAGGGTCGACCGATCGTCGTGAGCGACCCGGACGCGCCCGCCGCCGTGGCGCTGCGAGGCGTCGCGGACGTCCTGGCGACCCGCCACGGCAGCCTGGCCGGCCGGCCCCTCGGTCTGACGCCGGTACGCCGCTGACGCGCCGACGCCCCGAGGTGCCGCGGGCGGCCGGGTGAGTGAGCACCGACTCGCCGAGCCACGCCCGACGTGCACGCGGGAACGCACCTGCCAGCGGAGCGAGCGCGCACTCTTCCGACTGGGCCAGCGAGGGGGATGCCCGACCCGGCCCAGGCCCGGTGGGCGTCCACTCGCGGAAGCCAAGCTCCGCGCCGCCGGGGTGCCGGGCTGGTGAGTGAGCACTCAGTCCGGAGCCCGGGCCGGGCAAGGCATGCCGCTCCCGGGCCTGCCAACATGTGAGCGCTCTGTTGGCAGGCCGCCAACCCCCGCTTGCGTCCCCGAGACGCGGCGCGACGAGGGCTGCATCCAGGGCTCGCCCGCCAAGCGGGTGCGTCCTTGGTTCGGCGCGGTGGATCAGGTGGTGTCGGGGTCGAACGAGGCGCGTTTGCCGTCGCGTGACTGCTCGCCGGGCACCGGGCCGGGACCGGTGCTGTCCGTGGCCGGCGGACCGGCGCTCGGCTCCACGTCCGGGTCGTCGAGGTCCTCGAGCAGGTGCTTGCGGACGAAGGTGCGCGGGTTGAGCGAGTCGAAGTCGAAGTCGGCGAACTCGGGCCCGAGCTCCGACTTGAGTTGGGTGCGCGCGCCCTGCGCCATCTTCCGCAGCTCGCCGAGCATGCGGGCGGCATCCCTGGCCACCGACGGCAGCTTGTCCGGGCCGAAGACCAGCAGTGCGACGATGACGAGCACGCCGATCTCGAGCCACCCTAGGCTGCCGAACACCCCTCCAGCCTAGGACATGGTTCGCGGATCGCGACCCTGTTGAGAAGCCAGAGCAACGGTCCGCCCCGGCGAACGCATCCGCGAACACGTGGAGCCGGAGCGCTGGGAGCCCGCTGAAAGGCCTCCTCGCGGACCTCTCGCAAGCCTATGACCTGCGGCTTTTGCGGATCGACCGGAACCGCGACCTGTTCAGCACGCTCCTAGTCGGACTGTAGGGTGGCCGAGGCCCGGTGGGTCGCGCCGGCCCGGATGTAGGTAAGCGTGACCACGTCTCCGACGTCGTGCGAGCGGATCGTCACGGTCAGCGGGTCGGCGCCGGTCACCAGGACGTTGTCCACCCGGGTGATGACGTCGCCCTCGCGCAGCCCGGCGTCCGCGGCGGAGCCGCCGGGGCTGACCGACTCGACCAGCGCCCCGTCCTGGGAGCCGTCGGTCACCGAGGAGACGTGCACGCCGAGCGTGGCATGCTGCGCTTTGCCAGTCCTGATCAGCTGCTGAGCGACCTTCCTGGCCTCGTTGATCGGGATCGCGAAGCCGACACCGATGTTGCCGCCGCCGGCCGGGCTTCCGGTGCTGAGCGTGGCGATCGCGGAGTTGATACCGATGACCGCACCGGTCCCGTCGACCAGTGCACCGCCGGAGTTGCCCGGGTTGATGGCCGCATCGGTCTGGATCGCGTTGGTCACCGCATCGCTGTCGCTGCCCTCGCCGTCCAGCCGGACCGGCCGGTTGAGCGCGCTGACGATGCCGGAGGTGACCGTGCCGGCCAGGCCGAGCGGCGAGCCGATCGCGATCACCGGGTCGCCGACCGCGAGCGATGACGAGTCGCCCAGCCGAGCGACCGTGAGGCCCCTCTTCTCCACCTTGAGCACGGCAAGATCGGACTTCGGGTCCCGGCCGACGATTCGAGCCGGGGCGCTCGACTCGTCCGAGAAGATCGCTCGCAGGCTGCCCTTGCTGGTGGCCACCGACGCCACCACATGGTTGTTGGTCACGATGTAGCCGTTGCCGTCGACGATCACGCCCGAGCCGGTGCCGGAGCCGGCCGAGGACCGCACCTCCACCGATACCACGGCCGGGAGCACCCGCTTCGCGATGTCGGCGACGGAGCCGGGCGGCCGGTCGACCGACGGGCCAACCGTGGTCAGCGTGGCGCCTGGGTCGAGCAGCGCAGGGGTGATCCGGGTGGCGGCGTAGTAGCCGACGACGCCGCCGGCGGTGCCGGCCAGCAACGCGCCAAGCAGGAGCACGAGCGCCGCCATCCGGGAGATCTGGCGCAGCCGCCACCGGCGCGGGCCGGCGGGTTCCGCGACGGGCTGCCCGCCTTCGCCGTCGCCCCCGTCGCCGAAGTCCGGCGGGCCACCGAGGTATGCGGTGGAGCCTGCGTCCCGCCACGGGTCGGTCGGCGCGTCGGGCTTCCACCAGGGTGACTCGGGCGTTGGGCGCCGGTCGCTCAACGCTCCCGGCGGTGGGTCGAACGGCTGCTGGACGCCGTCCGGGCGGCCGTACGCCTCGCGCTGCGTCGGTGAGGGCGGCGCCACCGGTGGGCTGGGCCGAGTCGGATGGGGACGCACCGGCGCGAACGACTCATTCACCCCGGGCGGGCGGCGGAAGGCGGCGTCCAGCGCAGCCGCGTTTCCGGCGGCCGCCGGGTCGGCGGCCGAGCCGTTGTCGCGAGGCCCGCCCTGGTCGGTCATCGACCCGCTACTCCCTCCACTCCGCCATCCACCCTGCCGCACGCACCGTCAAGTCCCCGTCAGGTCACCCCGCGGCGGAGCGGGTCGACAGGCAGTCCCCACGGCGGGGTGTCGGCGGCCGGCAGCCGCACAGCGGGGCCGGGACGACAGCCCACGGAGTCATGACGGTGGGCTAGGACGGCACGCTTTCTCAGCGCGAAGGACCGACCACGCTGAGCAGCGTGGGACGTCGCTGGTTCGGCACGCCGACCCGGAACGTACCCGCGTCGAGCGGACTTCCGGAGGACGGTCCACGGTCGATCACGAGCCGGGCGGTGTCCGGCGCCGATCCACCGCCTTGGCCGCCGGGGAGGGCGCCACCGGACCCGCCGGTGGACGCGGCCGAGGCGATCACGCCGAACGCGAGCCCGGCCAGCGCACCGGCGAGACGCCGGTTCCGCCGGCGACGAGCCGACCGGACGACGGACGGACCGGACGGGTAGGACTCCGGCCGGGCGCCCCGCTCCGACGCGTCCCGCCGGCCCGCCAACGCAGGTCGGGACCCAGCCGAGGCAGCCGACCCACGGCCGAGCACCGCGCCGATCCGGTGCCAACCACCGGCGACACCACCGGACCCACCAGCAGCCACCCGCTCGACAAGAGCGGCCGGTACGCCGACCGGCGCCGGGTGCCCAGCGAACTCCAGCTCGCCCCGCGGACCCGTCCAGCTTCCCGGCACCCGCGCCCAGCCGAGCTCGTCACCGTCGACGGCCAGCACGGTCCCGGACTGGCCGAGATCGCAGCCGCCCAGCTCAGCCGTCATGGGGATGTCGCGCAGCCGGGCCAGCAGCCCGGTCGGTAGCTCGGGGTCGAACGAGGCGGCCAGCAGCACCTTGGCCTCGCGCTGGGCGTTGACGACCGCGCGGCACTCGGAGCAGGAGCGCAGGTGGCGGTTGGCCCGGTCCCGGGCGGTCGGGGAGAGCGCCTGGTCGACGTACGCCGCCACGGCCTCGCCGGCCAGATGTACGTCGGGAAGGGTCACGCCGCACCTCCCTCCGCGGCGACCCCGGGAGTCGCGTCCTCCCGCGGTGCCCGGTGGCGCAACGCCTCGCGCAGCTGCAGCCGACCCCGGTGGATCCGCGAGCGCACGGTGCCGAGCTTGATGCCCAGCGTGGCGGCGATCTCCTCGTACGACAGGCCCTCGATGTCACACAGCACCACTGCGGCGCGGAAGTCCGGCGGGAGCGCGTCCAGCGCACTCTGCACGTCCGGGTCGAGGTGCAGGTCGGCGTACACCTGCTCGGGGCTGCGCTCCCGCCCGGCCAGCCGCTCGGTGTCCTCCGGCAGCGCGTCGAAACGGATCCGCTGCCGACGGCGGGCCAGGTCGAGGAAGAGGTTCGTGGTGATGCGGTGCAGCCAGCCTTCGAACGTGCCGGGGGTGTACTCGGCGAGCGAGCGGAACACCCGCACGAACGTCTCCTGGGTCAGGTCCTCGGCGTCCTGCTGGTTACCGGACAGCCGGTAGGCAAGCCGGTATACCCGCGCGGAATGCTCCCGAACGACCTCTTCCCAGGTCGGCGGCACCCACGTAGCTGCGGAGACCTCGGCCACCGCACCTCCCGCTCCACTCCCGAACGACACCAGCATGGTGCCTACAGACCTCCTAACGACAGCACGCAGCCCGTTCAATCCGTGTGAACGTGCGGCGCCGTGCCGGCGTTCCGCCTCAGTACACGGCAGCCGGCCGCCGAACGGACGCTAGGGTGTCCAGGATCACGCACTGGAGGTTCGCGATGACGGTCATGGCCGGACTGGCCGCGAGCCGGGACTACGCGGAGACGTACCGGGCCGAGGACGCCCCGCTGGCCGCCGCCCGGGCGCGCGCCGCCGAGCTCGGCTGCTCGCCGATCGGCACCGGCGGCGGCGCGGCGCTGCAGTTCCTGGCCGCCGTGCTGGACGCCCGGGCTGTGGTCGAGATCGGCACCGGCACCGGCGTCTCGGGCCTCTGGCTGCTGCGTGGGATGCGCTCGGACGGCGTGCTGACCACGGTGGACATCGAGCCGGAGCACCAGCGGGCGGCCCGGCAGACCTTCGCCGAGGCGGGCATTCCGGGCAGCCGCACCCGGCTGATCAACGGCGCCGCGCTGGACGTGCTGCCGAGGCTCACCGACGGCGGGTACGACCTGGTGTTCTGCGACGCGGTGAAGACCGAGTACGGCGACTACCTGGCCGAGGCGCTGCGGCTGCTGCGGGCCGGCGGCGTGGTGGCGTTCGACAACATGCTCTGGCACGACCGGGTGGCCGACCCCTCGGCGCGCGACCCGGACACGGTGGCCATCCGGGAGGTCGGCCGCACCGTCCGGGATGACGACCGGCTCGTCCCGGTGCTGCTGCCGGTCGGCGACGGCCTGCTCGCCGCCGTCTATCGGCCGTAGCCGAACGCCGCTCAGAGCACTTTGGACAAGAAGGCCTTCGTCCGCTCGTGCCGCGGAGCGTGGAGCACCTGCAGCGGCGGACCGGACTCGACCACCACGCCGCCGTCCATGAACACCAGCGAGTCGCACACCTCGCGAGCGAACCCGATCTCGTGCGTCACGACGACCATCGTCATCCCGTCGTCGGCCAGCCGGCGCATCACGTCCAGCACCTCGCCGACCAGCTCCGGGTCCAGCGCCGAGGTGGGCTCGTCGAACAGCATCAGCTTCGGCCGCATGGCCAGCGCCCGCGCTATCGCCACCCGCTGCTGCTGGCCGCCGGAAAGCTGGCTCGGGTAAGCGTTCGCCTTGTCGGACAGGCCGACCCGCTCCAGCATCGCCCGGGCCCGCTCGTGCACCTCCGCCTTGGGTTCCTTCTTCACCCGCAGCGGCGCCTCGACGATGTTCTGCATCGCGGTCATGTGCGGGAAGAGGTTGAACCGCTGGAACACCATCCCGATCTCGGACCGCTTGTGCGCGACCTCATGCTCCCGCAGTTCGTACAGCTTGTCGCCGACCCGACGGTAGCCGACCAGCTCGCCGTCCACAGCGAGCCGCCCGGCGTCGATCTTCTCAAGGTGGTTGATGCAGCGCAGGAACGTCGACTTGCCCGACCCGGACGGACCGAGGATGCACATGACCTCGCCGCGCTGCACCTGCAGGTCGATGCCCTTCAGCACCTCCAGCGGGCCGAAGTTCTTGCACACCGCCTCGGCGTTGACCATCGGCACGCCGTCGCGCACCGGGTTCACGCTCATGCCCGTCCTCGCTTCGCTCCGGGCGGGCACCAGGCAGCTAGCGCACAATGCTGCCTGATTCGCTCGCTTCGCTCGCTCATCTGCCCTCCCCACTCGCGCCGCGGAGCGCGGCGATCCGGCCTCGCAACCGCTGGATCGGCGTCGGCGGCAACGCCCGGGACGCGCCCCGGGCGTAGTACCGCTCGATGTAGTACTGCACCGCGGACAGGATCGAGGTCATCAGCAGATACCACAGGCTCGCCACCACGAGCAGCGGGATCTGCTTGAAGTTGCTGCCGTAGATCAGCGAGGCCGCGCCGAGCAGGTCACCCAGCCCGAGCACCACGACCAGGGAGGTGGTCTTCAGCATCGAGATGGTCTCGTTGCCGGTCGGCGGAATGATCACCCGCATCGCCTGCGGCAGGATGATCCGGCGCATCGTCTGGATCCGCCGCATGCCCAGCGCCTGTGCCGCCTCGGTCTGCCCGTGGTCGACCGACAGCAGACCGGCCCGGACGATCTCGGACATGTAGGCGCCCTCGTTCAGCCCCAGCCCGAGCACGGCCGCGGTGAACAGCGAGATGACCTTGTTCGAGCTGGTGCTGGCGAACTCCCAGCCGAATGGGATGCCGATCGACAGCCGTGGGTAGATCTGCGCGATGAACCCCCAGAAGATCAGCTGGACGATCACCGGGGTGCCGCGGAAGAACCAGGTGTAGACCCAGGCGGCACCGGACAGCACCGGGTTTGGCGACAGACGCATGACCGCCAGCACGATGCCGAGGGCAAGACCGATGATCATCGCGAGCACGGTCAGCTCGAGGGTGACCACGATGCCCTTGAGGATCGCGTTGTAGGTGAGGTAGCCGCGGACGTAGTCCCACTCCCACCGCGGGTTGGTCACCAGCGAGTGGGCCAGCATCGCGACCAGCACCAGGATCACGAACACCGCGACCCAGCGACCCGGATGCCGGACCGGGACGACATGCAGCTGTTCCGGCGGCGGCTCGTCGGTCTTCCCTGTCACCGTCGTCGTCGGCGTGGTCGCCTCTGCCATCGCGGACCTCCGCTCTCGTCAACCGCCGGCTCAGCCCAACGACCGGCGCTACCCGCCAGCGCCGTTGATCTTCGCCTCGGTGATCGCGCCGTCCTGCAGCCCCCAGGTCTCCATGATCTTCGTGTAGCTGCCGTCGTCGATGAGCTTCTGCACGGCCTTCTGCACCGCCTCCTTGAACGTGCCGGCGGCCTTCGGGAGCGCGATGCCGTACGGCGCGACGTCGGTCGCGGTGCCACCCTGCTCGACCGCGCCGTTGGTGATCTTGACCTGGTAGTCGACCACCGGGGAGTCGGCGGTGAACGCGTCGGCCCGGCCGGCGACCAGCGCGGCGTTCACCGCGTTCTGATCCGGCAGCGGGACCGCGACGGGCACCTTCTTGCCGTCCTTCTTGCAGGTGCCGCGCAGCGTGATCGAGCCGTCGTCGAGCTTGTCCGCGGTGAGCGACATGAGCTGGGTGGTGCCCTTCTCGGCCGCGACCCGGACGCCGCACAGGCCCTCCTGCGACTTGATGCCGAGCGGGTTGCCCTTCTTCACCGCGATCGAGGTGCCGGCCCTGTAGTAGGTGACGAAGTCGACGGTCTTCTCCCGCTCGGCGGTGTCGGTGAACGAGGACAGGCTGAGGTCGTACTTGCCGGCCGCGAGCCCGGCGAGGATGCCGTCGAACGGCGTGTTGACGAACTTCACCTGCAGGCCGAGCACCTGACCGATCGCCTTGCCCAGGTCGATGTCCATGCCTTGGAACGTCTTCCCACCATCGGTGGAGAACTCGTTCGGCGCGTACGACGCGTCGGTGGCGATGGTGAGCGTGCCCTTGCTCTTGATTGCGGCAGGCACCAGGGCGGCGATGTCGGCGGCCTGCGACGCTGTCACCTGGGCCTGCTTGTTGCCGCCGGTGTCGGTCGTCTTGCCGCCGCAGCCGGCGAGCACCAGTGCCGTGGCGGCGAGCAAAGACGGCGCGATGAGCGCGGAACGGACCCTCACGAACGGCCTCCTCTATGAGCGCGCGGAGCCCGGCCGGCGTCCGAACACCGGCCGGTTCCCGGGGATGCGATGACGTTAGGCCATGTCGGATGCGGACAACAGACCGTTGACCGCATCGTGACGATCGGCGCCGAGCGGTTACCCCACGTCAGGGGACGGCTCAGAGCAACGCCTGCTGGCCCTTGCCGAGCACGGTGATCCCGCTGTCGCTGACGTGGTAGCGCTGCCGGTCCAGCTCCGGGTCGACCCCGATCCGGGCGCCGTCCGGGACCACGACGTTCTTGTCCAGGATCGCCCGGCGCACCACCGCGCCGCGGCCGATCCGGGTGCCGTGCATGACCACGCTGTCCTCGACCCGGGCGCCGCTGAACACGGACACCCCTGGCGAGATCACCGAGTTCCAGACGGAGCCGCCGGCGACGATCACCCCTGCGCTCACGACCGACTCCTGGGCCTGCCCGCCCTCGACGAACTTGGCCGGCGGGAGCTGGGGCGGAGAGGTGAAGATTGGCCACTGCCTGTTGTAGAGGTTGAACACAGGGTGTACGGCGACCAGGTCCATGTGCGAGTCGTGGAAGGCGTCGAGGGTCCCGACGTCTCGCCAGTACCCGCGGTCCCGGTCGGTGGCGCCGGGCACCCGGTTGTCCTGGAAGTCGTACACCTGTGCGGTGCCCTGCTCGACGAGCATCGGGATGATGCTGCCGCCCATGTCGTGCACCGAGTTCTCGTCGTTCGCGTCGATCTTGAGCGCATCCAGCAGCGCCTCGGTGGTGAAGACGTAGTTGCCCATCGACGCGTACGTCTCGTCCGGGCTGTCCGGCAGGCCCGGCGGGTCCGCCGGCTTCTCCAGGAACTGCCGGATCTTCCCCTTCTCGTCGGCGTCGATCACGCCGAAGGCGGACGCCTCCGACCGCGGCACCCGGATGCCGGCGACCGTCACACCGGCGCCCGAGTCGATGTGCCGGGCGACCATCTGCCTGGGGTCCATCCGGTACACATGGTCGGCGCCGAAGACCACGATGTGGTCCGGCTGGTCGTCGTAGACCAGGTTGAGGCTCTGGAAGATGGCGTCCGCGCTGCCGGTGAACCAGCGCGGTCCCAGCCGCTGCTGCGCCGGCACCGCGGTCACGTAGTTGCCGAGCAGCGTGGACATCCGCCAGGTCGTGGTGATGTGCCGGTCGAGCGAGTGGGACTTGTACTGGGTGAGCACGCAGATCCGCAGGTAGCCGCCGTTGACCAGGTTCGACAGTACGAAGTCGACCAGCCGGTAGTTGCCGCCGAACGGGACCGCGGGCTTGGCCCGGTCGGCGGTCAGCGGCCACAGCCGCTTTCCCTCTCCGCCGGCGAGCACGATTCCGAGGACGCGGGCGTGCGCTTCCATGGCTCGTACAGTATCCCGCGCCTTAGGCTGCTTACTCATGCGCGTGGCCATCCTGACCCGGGAATACCCGCCGGACGTGTACGGCGGCGCCGGCGTTCACGTCGACTTCCTCGTCCGGGAGCTTCGCCGGCTGGCCCAGGTGGACGTGCACTGCTTCGGCGCACCCCGGGAGGGCGCCGCGGCGCACGCCCCGGCGGCGTCGCTGGCCAGCGCGAACGCGGCCCTGCAGACGCTGTCGGTGGACCTGTCGATCGCGGACGCGGTGGCCGGCTGCGACGTGCTGCACTCGCACACCTGGTACGCGAACCTGGCCGGTGTCCTCGGCGGGCTGCTGCACGGTGTCCCGCACGTGCTCACCGCACACTCGCTCGAACCGCAGCGGCCGTGGAAGATCGAGCAGCTCGGCGGCGGCTACCGGATCTCGTCCTGGGCGGAACGCTCCGCCTACCAGACCGCCGACGCGATCATCGCCGTGAGCGAGGGGATGCGGCGCGACGTGCTGGCCGCCTACCCGTTCGTCGACCCGGATCGGGTGCACGTGGTCTACAACGGGATCGACACCGCGCTCTACGCGCCGGACCACGGCACCGACGTGCTGGCCCGGTACGGCATCGAGGCGGACCGGCCGTACGCGCTGTTCGTCGGGCGGATCACCCGGCAGAAGGGGGTCGGGCACCTGCTGGCCGCCGCCCGGGCGTTTCCCGGCGAGGCGCAGCTGGTGCTGTGCGCCGGGGCACCGGACACCCCGGAGATCGGCGCCGAGACCGCGGCCGCGGTGCAGACGCTGCGGGCCGAGCGGACCGGGGTGTTCTGGCTGGAGCAGATGCTGCCCCGGGTCGACGTGGTGCAGCTGCTCACCCACGCGACCGTCTTCGTCTGCCCGTCGGTGTACGAGCCGCTGGGCATCGTCAACCTGGAGGCGATGGCCTGCGAGACCGCGGTGGTGGGCAGCGCGGTCGGCGGCATACCGGAAGTGGTGGCGGACGGCGCGACCGGACTGCTGGTGCCCTACACCGCGGACGACCCGGCGGCGTTCGAGGCCGGGCTGGCAGCCGCGGTGGGCGGGCTGATCAGCGAGCCGACCCGGGCCGAGGTGATGGGCAAGGCCGGCCGGGAGCGTGCGGTGCGGCAGTTCGGCTGGGACGCGGTGGCCCGCCGCACGGTTGAGGTCTACACCTCGGTACAGAAGTAGCACCGGCCCCGACCTGCGCGGCTTGCGCCGGCGGTCGGGGCCGGTAACCGGTGGGTCTGGCGGTCAGCCTGCGGCGGACTTCAGCGCGTCGCCGAGGGCGTTGGCCTCGTCGGCCGACATCTCCACGACGAGGCGCCCACCGCCTTCCAGCGGGACGCGCATCACGATGCCGCGACCCTCCTTGGTGACCTCGAGCGGACCGTCGCCCGTCCGCGGCTTCATGGCCGCCATGCGTGCCTCCCTCGAGCCCCGTAGGGCCTCGCACCGTTCTGACCAGCAGTATCTCGACCGGCACGCTGTGGCGTGTGGACGGCCGTGACGCCGATCATTCTCCCGCATCCGTCGGCCGAGAGGAAACCCGGACGGCAAGGTGCGCCGGGCCCGGAGCGAGCCAGCAGCCCGGTGTCGCTGCCCTACGCTGGTCCACAGTGCACCGCGCTGCGCAGTCGCAGCCCGCGCCGCCGGGAGGTCACGTGTCCGACACCGTACTGGTCGACCGTTCCGACGCGGTGGCCACGATCACGCTGAACCGTCCGGAGGCGCTGAACTCGCTGACCCTGGAGTGCAAGCAGGCGCTGCTGGAGGCGGTGCAGGCGGTGGGCGCCGACCCGGCGGTGCGGGCGGTCGTGCTCACCGGGGCCGGGAAGGCGTTCTGCGCCGGGCAGGACCTGCGCGAGCATGAGGCGTTGCTGGCTGCCGGCGACCCGGCGCCCATGCACACGGTACGTGATCACTTCAACCCGCTGGTGCTCGGCATCGTCGGCATGCCGAAGCCGGTGGTGGCGGCGGTGAACGGGATGGCCGCCGGTGCCGGGGCGTCGCTGGCGTTCGCCGCCGACTTCCGGATCGCCGCCGAGCGGGCCCGGTTCCTGCTCGCGTTCGCGAACATCGGGCTGTCCCTGGACACCGGCGCCTCGTGGACGCTGCCGCGGCTGGTCGGGCACGCCCGGGCCACCGCGATGGCGATCCTGGCCGAGCCGGTCGGGTCCGCTCCGGCGCTGGAGATGGGGTTGGTCAACGCCGTCGTCCCGGACGACCGGGCGGTGCCGGCGGCCTACGAACTGGCGGTCACGCTGGCGGCCGGACCGACCGCGGCCTATGCGGCGATCAAGGAGTCGCTGGCGTACGCGGCGAACGCGACCCTCCAAGACGCCCTGGAGAAGGAGGCCGAGATGCAGGCCCGGACCGGGGCGAGCCAGGACCACCGGGCGGCGACCGCGGCGTTCGTGCGCAAGGAGCGACCGAGCTTCACCGGGCAGTAGCCACTTCGGCATCGGCCGCCCGCCAGCAGCCGACCAGATGGTCGTCGACCATGCCGGTCGCCTGCATCAGCGCGTACGCCGTGGTCGGGCCGACGAACCGGAACCCCCGCCGGCGCAGCTCCTTGGCCATCGCGGTGGACTCCGGGGTGGCGGCCGGCAAGTCGGCGAACGTCCGCGGCCGCCGCCGCCGGTCCGGCGGCGGCGCGAACGACCACAGCAGCGCGGCCAGCCCGTCCGGCAGCGCAAGGGCGGCCTGCGCGTTCGCCACCGTGGCCTCGATCTTCGCCCGGTTGCGCACGATGCCGCGGTCGGCCAGCAGCCGGTCCACGTCCGGCGGGCCGAACCGCGCCACCTCCTCGATCCGGAACCCGGCGAACGCCGCCCGGAACGCCTCCCGCTTGCGCAGGATCGTGAGCCAGGACAGCCCGGCCTGGAACGCCTCCAGGCAGAGCTTCTCGAACAGCCGGACGTCGTCGTGCTGCGGCCGGCCCCACTCGTCGTCGTGATAGGAGCGGTAGATCGGGGCCGCGTCGGCCCAGCCGCACCGGGATCGCCCGTCCTCGCCCACGACCAGATCGTCCATATCGCGGAGCATAGGAGCCGGCACCGACAGAAACCCGGGCGCCGCCGGAGGAGGGTGCTCAGCGCAGGTCGGGATCCGGCGGCGGGTCGGGACGGTCGGTGTCCAGAGTGGCCGACGCCGGCCGGGCCACGGCCATCGCCCTGAGTCCGGCGATCTCCCGGTCCCGGTCGTCGAGCTGGGTGGCGAGCTGGTCGAGCACCCAGTCGACCTCCGCCATCCGGTACCCGCGCAGCACCACCGGCAGCCGCAGCCCGCGCACGTCCTCCCCCCGCACCGGACGGTCGTCGGGCAGCTCGACCGGCGTCCCGTCCGGCGGCATCGGGGCGAGCTCCTCACCGCGGCCGAACGCGAAGGAGGCCAGCAGGAACAGCACCCCGCAGACGACGACCAGCCCGAACAGGTAGGTCAGGAACGTCACCACGACCCCGATCGTGTCACGCTGACCGCCGGAGGCGTGCCGAGGCCCGGGCGCGAGAGGAGGCCGGATGCCGCTGCGCCTGCGCCAGCGCACCTTCGGTGCCGACGAGCTGGCGATCATGGCGATCGTGAACCGGACGCCCGACTCGTTCTACGACCGGGGCGCCACCTACCGGCTCGGTGCCGCGCTCGTGGCCGTGGACCGGGCCGTCTCGGCGGGCGCCGCGATCGTCGACATCGGCGGCGTGAAGGCGGGTCCCGGGCCGGAGGTCGACCCGGCCGAGGAGCGGCGGCGCACGGTCGAGCTGGTCGCCGCGGTGCGGTCCCGGTACCCGGAGCTGGTGATCAGCGTCGACACCTGGCGGGCCGAGGTCGCCCGGGTGGCGCTGGCCGAGGGCGCCGACCTGGTCAACGACACCTGGGGTGGGCCCGACTCCGGCCTGGCCGAGGCCGCGGCGGAAGCCGGCGCCGGGCTGGTCTGCGCGCACGCCGGCGGGCTGGCCCCGCGGTCCAGGCCGCACCGGGTGGCCTACCCGGACCTGATGGCCGACATCGTGGGAACGCTGACCCGGCTGGCCGACCGGGCGCTGGCCGCCGGCGTACGCCGGGACGGCATCCTGCTCGACCCCGCGCACGACTTCGGCAAGAACACCCGACATTCGCTGGAGGTCACCCGCCGGCTCGGCGAGCTGACCACGCTCGGCTTCCCGGTCCTCGTCTCGCTGTCCCGCAAGGACTTCCTCGGCGAGACGCTGGACCTGCCGGTGCACGAGCGGCTGGAGGGGACGCTCGCCGCGACCGCGGTCTGCGCCTGGCTCGGGGCCAGCGTGTTCCGCGCCCACGACGTGCAGGCCACGCGGCGGGTGCTGGACACCGTTGCCGCGATCCGGGGCAGCCGGCCACCCGCGGTTGCCCGCCGCGGGCTGGCCTGACGGCCGGCCGGCCTGACCGCCGGCCGGCCTGACCGCGGGCTGGCCTGACCGGGTACGGGCCGCGACGGCCGGCTGAGGACGGCGGCGCGGTTCTTACATCCCCCGAACACCAGGGTGACGAATATGGGCGCCACGGGGAGTGAGGATGGACAGCATGAACGGACCACGTCGCACGGTGCCCCGCATAGTTGGCTGGACGGTCGCCGGGGTGCTGGCGGTCGCCGCCGCATCGGCGGTGGGGGTGGCCTTCGCCGGCAGCTCCGGGTCGGCCGGGTCGGGTCAGGCCGCCGGCGAGGGCGTGTTCGCCGCCACCACCGACTCGCCGAACGCGAGCCCGAGCAGCCCGGGGGCGCCCGACCACCGCAAGCCCGGCTGGCCCGGCCGGGGCGGCTGGTTCCCGCGCGGTCACTTCGGCGCCGGGATGGGTCGCGACCTGCTGCACGGCGAGTTCGTGGTCAAGGACCAGAACGGCAAGACCACCACCATGGTGGAGCAGCACGGCACGGTGACCGCGGTGTCCGCCAGCTCGGTCAGCCTGAAGAGCAGCGACGGGTTCACCGGGACGTACGCGGTGAACAACGACACCAAGGTGCGGGTCGGCGGCGGACCGGCCGCGATCAGCGGCGTCAAGACCGGCAACGAAGCCTGGGTGGTGGCCACCAAGGGCGGCACCTCGACCGCGACCATCCTGGTGGTCCGGGACTAGGAGACGGTCGGAGACGACCCGGAGCCGCCGGCAACACAACCCGGGCATCGCCGCAACGCCGGACCGGCCCCGGTCCGCACCCGCGCTGACCGGCCCTGGCGACCGGGGCGCCGCGCACCGGGCGCCGGACGGATGGTCGCCAGCGACCGCAAGCCCCTGGTCGTGCCCTCAGGAACACGGGCGTCGGCCGCCGCGGGCCGGCGGCTACGTGCCGTCGTTCCGCGGCGTCGCCCCCGGCGTTTCGGCGCCCTCCGACGCCTCGACGATGATCTTCACTGCCTCGTCGACATCGTCGGTGAGGGTGAGCAGGTCCAGGTCCCGCGCGGCGATCTTGCCGGCGGGCACCAGGGTGTCCCGGAACCAGTCGAGCAGCCCGGCCCAGTAGCCGGCCCGGAACAGGATGACCGGGAACCGGGTCACCTTGCCCGTCTGCACCAGGGTGAGCGCCTCGAACAACTCGTCCATGGTGCCGAACCCGCCGGGCAGGATCACGAACGCCTGGGCGTACTTGACGAACATGGTCTTGCGGGCGAAGAAGTACCGGAAGTTCAGGCCGACGTCGACCCAGTCGTTCAGCCGCTGCTCGAACGGCAGCTCGATGCCGAGGCCGACGCTGATCCCGCCGGCCTCCGAGGCGCCCCGGTTCACCGCCTCCATCGCCCCCGGTCCGCCGCCGGTGATCACCGCGAACCCGGCGGCGGCCAGCGCGCCGCCCAGGGCCCGGCCGGCCGCGTAGTCCGGATGGTCACGGGCGGTGCGGGCGCTGCCGAAGATGCTCACCGCCCGGGGCAGCTCGGCGAGCAGCCCGAAGCCCTCGACGAACTCGGCCTGGATGCGCAGCACCCGCCACGGGTCCGTGTGCACCCAGTCGGAGGGGCCGCGACTGTCCAGCAGCCGCTGGTCGGCGGTGCCGGACTCGATCTGCTCACGCCGGAGCAGCACCGGACCCCGGTGCTTCTCGGGCAGCCGGGACTCCCCCGGCCGGCTGGTCATGCCTCCGACAGTAGCTACCGCTGGGTGGCCAGCGGGAGCCGTTCCCTGGTCTGCTCGTCGGCCGGGGTGTAGACCACGATCCGCGCCTCCGGCATGCCGGCCACGGCGAGGCTGGTCGACTGCATGGTGAGCACGCCGGCCCTGGGGTGCAGGAACTTCTTCGTGCTGGTGTCCGGTTTGGCCACGTCGTGCCGGGCCCACAGCTCGACGAACTCCGGGCTGGCCGCGCTCAGCTCGCGGATGAACTCGGTCCACGCCGGCTCGCCGAGATGGTGCCCGAACGAGGCCCGCAGCGTCGCCACCACCCGCGGCACCTGCTCGTCCATGTTGAGGAAGCGCTGCCGGGCGGCCGGCTCGGTGAGGCAGCACCACAGGATGTTGTGCCGGTTGCACGGGACCGTGTGCCAGTCCCAGAAGAGGGTCTGGTATGCCGCGTTCTCCGCCAGCACGTCGTAGCGGGCGTTCAGCAGGCACGCCGGCATCGGGTCCAGCGCGGCCAGGATCTCGCGCACCGCGGGGGCGGGGGTCCCGTTCTCCCGGGGAGCCGGCACCGCGGGCATGCCGGCCAGTCGGTACAGATGCTCCCGCTCCGGGTCGTCCAGCCGCAGCGTGCGGGCCACCGCGTTCAGCACCTCGACGCTGACGTGGATCGGCCGGCCCTGCTCCAGCCACGTGTACCAGGTGACGCCGACGCCGGCGAGCTGGGCGACCTCCTCCCGGCGCAGGCCAGGAGTGCGCCGGCGCAGGCCCGGCGGGAGGCCCACGTCGCCCGGGCCGATCCGGGCCCGGCGGGTGCGCAGGAATGCGGCCAGCTCGGCCCGGCGTTCAGCCCGCTGCCGGCCGCGGGCGTGCCCATTCGACCGCGGGACGTCGAGTGCCGTCATCGCTCCATCATGGCCTACCGTCGGTCCCGGTAGCAGGTACTGCCAGTACCAGGATAAGCACGCTCTCTGCACGCCGCCGGGCCGACCCAAAGGGTGGACTACATGACCACCACCACGGTACGACCCGGTCGGCCCGCGCCGACGGTCCCGGCCCGGGGTGCCGGCGCCGACCGGCGCCGCTGGCTCATGCTGACCGTCCTGGTCGTCGGCCAGGTCATGGCGCTGCTCGACGTGACCATCGTGAACGTCGCGATGCCGGCGATCGCGGCCAACCTGCACGCCTCCGGCGCTGCGCTCCAACTCGTGGTCGCCGGCTACACGATCGCGTACGCGATGCTGCTGATCACCGGCGCCCGGCTGGGCTTCCTGCGCGGCACCCGGCTGGTGTTCATGGTCGGTGTGCTCACGTTCACCCTGGCGTCGCTGGCCTGCGGGCTGGCGCCGAGCGCCGGCACGCTGGTCGCTGCCCGGTTCGTGCAGGGGGCCGGCGCGGCAGCGATGGTGCCGCAGGTGTTCACCGTGATCCAGCGGCAGTTCGTGGGCGCGGCCAGGGCCCGGGCGCTGTCTGTGTACGCCGCCGCGCTGGCCACCGGAGCGGCGGCCGGCCAGGTGCTAGGCGGCCTGCTGGTCAGCGCCGACCTGTTCGGCACGTCCTGGCGCCCGGTGTTCCTGGTCAACGTGCCGGTCGGCATCGCCGTCGCCGTGCTGGTGCCTCGGCTGGTCCCGGCCGACGCGCCCGGCGGCCGCCGGCTGGACCTGGCCGGGCTGGCCACCGGGTCGGCCGCGGTGCTGCTGGTGGTGCTGCCGCTGGTGCTCGGCCGGGAGGAGGGCTGGCCGCTGTGGACCCGGCTCAGCCTGGCCGCCGGCGCGCTGCTGGTCGGTGCGTTCGGCTGGGTGGAGCGGTCGGTGGCCGCCCGCGGCGGCGACCCGCTGCTGGACCTGCGGGTGTTCCGGGCGCCCGGGATGACCGCCGGACTGCTGGCCCTCGGGGCCGGGATGATCGGCTGGGGCGGGTTCCTGTTCAGCCTGACCCTGCACCTGCAGCTCGGGCTCGGGGACAGCGCGCTGCGGGCCGGGCTGACGTTCGCGCCGGCCGCCGCGGTGTTCGGCGCGGCCGGGTACTGGTGGCGGAGGCTGCCCAGCCGGGTGCACCCCACCCTGGTGCCGGCCGGGTTCCTCGTCGCCGGGCTGGTCTACCTGGCCCTGGCCGCCGAGCTGCGCTGGGACGCCAGCGGCGGGCCCTGGTTCGTGGCACTGATCCTGGTGCTCGGGTTCGGCTACGGGCTGTCGCTCAGCCCGCTGCTGACCCAGGCGCTGGTGCACGTGCCGGCATCCTCGGCCCCGGACGCCAGCGGCCTGCTGACCACCACCATCCAGCTGGCCCAGGTGATCGGCGTCGCCGTGTTCGGCAGCATGTTCCTCAGCCTGGCCGGGCACCCGCGGCCGCACCCGACCGGGGCCGCGCTGTCCACCATGTATCCGCTGATCGCCGTGCTCACCCTGGCGGCCGCGGTCGGCGGCGGGCTGCTCGCCCGGACCGTCCGGCGGGCCGTACCAGCTCCGGCCTGATCCCTCAGGGCAGCTGGAGGTAGGCCCGCAACGCCTGCTCGCACTCTGCGATCCGGGCCTGGTGCACATGCTCGTCACGGGTGTGCGCCAGGTTCGGGTCGCCCGGGCCGTAGTTGACCGACGGGATGCCGAGGGCGGCGAACCGGGCCACGTCGGTCCAGCCGTACTTGGCCACCGGCGGCCGGCCCACCGCGGCGACGAAGGCGGCAGCCGCCGGCGCCGCCAGCCCGGGCAGCGCGCCGGGCGCCGAGTCGAGCACCGCGACGTCGCAGCCGGCAAACACGTCGGCCACGTGGGCGGCCGCGGCCTGCTCGGTGCGGTCCGGGGCGAAGCGGTAGTTGACCACGACCTCGCACTGGTCCGGGATGACGTTGCCGGCGATGCCGCCCTCGACCCGCACCGCGTTGAGGCCCTCCCGGTACGTGCAGCCGTCGATGTCCACCGACCGCGGCCGGTAGTCGGTCAGCCGGGCCAGCACCCCGGCCGCGGCGTGGATCGCGTTGCTCCCCAGCCAGGACCGGGCGCTGTGCGCGCGGCGGCCGGTGGTGCGCACCACCGCCCGCAGGGTGCCCTGGCAGCCGGCCTCGACCAGGCCGCTGGTCGGTTCGAGCAGGATCACCAGATCCGCGTCCAGCCAGTCTCGGCAGGTGCGGGCCAGCCGGCCCAGCCCGTTCCGGAACGCCTCGACCTCCTCGTTGTCGTAGCAGATCCAGGTCAGGTCGTACGCCGGGTCGGGCAGTGTGGCGGCCAGCCGCAGCATCACCGCCACTCCGGACTTCATGTCCGAGCTGCCGCAGCCGTACAGCAGGTCTCCGTCCACATGGGACGGAAGATTGTCCGCGACCGGCACGGTGTCGAGGTGGCCGGCCAGCAGCACCCGGCGTGGCCGGCCGGTCATGGTGCGGGCCAGCACGGCGTCGCCGTCCCGGTGCACCTGCAGCCGGTCGAGCCGGCGTAGCGCGTGCTCCACCGCGTCGGCGATCTGCGCCTCGGTGCCGGACACCGACGGCACGTCGACCAGTGCCGCGGTCAGCGCGGCGGCATCCGCGGCGAGGTCCAGAGCGGTCACCGGCTAACGGTAGCCGGGACGGCGGTCGGTACCGTTTGCACCGTGAGCGACGCGGCGGCGTGGGGGGTCGGGCTGGCCACCGTGACCGACGACGGCCGGGAGCTGGACGTGTGGTATCCGGCTCCCCGGCTGGGCCGGCCTGGCGGCGGCAGCGCCCCCACCGACGGCGGCGCCCCCAGTCGCGGCGGCGGCCCCGGTGGCGACGCCGCCGATGCCGGCCCCGGCGGCGACGCCGCCGGGGAGGAGCAGGCGCTGGTCAGGCTGGCCGGGCCGGACCCGCGCCGGCGCGTGCACCGCACCGTGGTGCGGACCGTGCTCGCCGACCTGGCCGCCCCGCCGGCCGACCCGGCCGACGCGTACCTCCGGCTGCACCTGCTCAGCCACCGGCTGGTCCGCCCGCACGGGCTGTCCGTGCGGGGCATCTTCGGGGTGCTGCCGACCGTGGTGTGGACGTCGGCCGGTCCGTGCCGGGTGGACGGGTTCGAGGCCACCCGGCTGCGGCTGCTCGCCGACGGGGTGCGGGTCGCGGTGTACGGGGTGGACAAGTTCCCCCGGATGACCGACTACGTCGTCCCCTCCGGGGTGCGGATCGCCGACGCGGACCGGGTCCGGCTGGGTGCCCACCTGGCCGAGGGCACCGTGGTGATGCACGAGGGGTTCGTGAACTTCAACGCCGGGACGCTGGGCGCCTCGATGGTGGAGGGCCGGATCTCGTCTGGAGTGGTGGTGGGCGACGGGTCGGACGTCGGCGGCGGCGCCTCGATCATGGGCACGCTGTCCGGCGGCGGCAGCGAAGTGATCTCGATCGGCCGGCGCTGCCTGCTCGGCGCGAACTCCGGGGTCGGCATCTCGCTGGGCGACGACTGCATCGTCGAGGCCGGCTGCTACGTCACCTCGGGTATGAAGCTGACCCTGCCGGACGGCCGGACCGTCAAGGCGCGCGAGCTCTCGGGCCAGAGCGGGCTGCTGCTCCGGCGCAACAGCCTGTCCGGCGCGGTGGAGGCGGTGGCCCGCACCGGCACCTGGGCCGGGCTCAACGTCGCGCTGCATGCGGACACCCCCTAGCTCGCCGCCGTGTCGCCCACGCTGCGCCGCCTGCTCGCCGTGCTGACCATCGTCGGGGTGGTGGTCGGCCTCGCCGCGTTCGGCATCCACGTGCTGTTCGGCAAGCTGGGTCTGCCCAACGCCGAGGAGTCCCGGTGCGACCTGGTCGGCACCGGGTACTCGGTGTCCACCGAGCAGGCCGCGAACGCCGCGACGGTGACGGCGGTGGCGGTCCGCCGCGAGCTGCCCAGCCGGGCCCCGGTGATCGCGCTGGCCACCGCGCTGCAGGAGTCCAAGCTGGTCAACGTCGAGTACGGGGACCTGGACTCGGTCGGGCTGTTCCAGCAGCGCCCGTCCCAGGGATGGGGCAGCGCCGGGCAGATCCTGGACCCGCGGTACGCGGCCGGGAAGTTCTACGACCGGCTGACCCGGGTGCGCGGGTGGCGGACTCGGCCGTTGAACGAGGTCGCGCAGGCGGTGCAGCAGAGCGGCTTCCCGGAGGCGTACTCCCGGTGGGAGGGTGAGGCGACCGCGCTGGCCAGGGCGTTCTCCGGAGCGACGGCGGCAGGGGTGTCCTGCCGGTTCCCGGCACCCACGGTGGCGGCCAAACCGGCCAGGGTGGCCGAGCTCCTGGGTCGCGAGCTGGCCGTCACCACCCTCGCCACGTCGCAGCGTGCGGTCGAGCTGCGGCCGGCGGCCAGTCAGGGCTGGGCCACCGCGAGCTGGCTGGTGGCGCACGCCGACCGGCTCGGCATCGACGCGGTCGGGCACGCCGGGCGACGGTGGACCAGGGCCGAGGGCTGGCGCGACGACGCCGGCGCCGGCGCCGACCGGGTCAGGGCCGAGGTGGCCGTGATCGGGACGACCGGATCGTAACCGACCCAGACGAAACTGGCCTTGGACGTATTTCGGTGACCCGTGGGGTCTCCCCATCCGTGTGCCTCCCAACAGCGGCCCGGATCGGGCCGGCCCGGATAGGAGGCCTAGGGGGAGACGATGGAGACGACGACCTGCCCGGAGTGCGATGCCCCCGCGGAAGTCCGCGGCCGGTCGGTGTGGGAGAGCACCGACGGCCCGGTCGAGCACGTCCGAGTGGAGTGCATCCGGCGGCACTGGTTCCTCATGTCGGTGGCGTCGCTGGCCGCCGCGCACCAACACAGCGCTCGGCTGGCCGCCGCCGAGCTCAGCTGGTCGGCTCGTAGACGGCGGTGAACGGCGTGCCGGCCGCGCACCCTGCTGCAAGCCGGCTGCGGGCCGGCCAGACCGCCCGGTACTGACCCGACCGCGCTGTCGCCGGCCACCGGGGCCGCCCCGCCCCGATCAGGTGCTCAGCCGGGCCACCGCGGCGGCTACCCGCTCGTCGGTCCCGGTGAGCGCCAGCCGCACGTGCCGCGCGCCGGCCGGACCGTAGAACACTCCGGGCGCGACCAGGATCCCCCGGCCGGCCAGATCGTCCACAGTGGACCAGCAGTCCTCGCCGCGGGTCGCCCACAGGTACAGCCCGGCGGCGGAGTGGTCGACGGTGAAGCCGGCCGCCGCCAGCGCGGCCCGCAGCGCCAGCCGGCGGGCGGCGTACCGGTCCCGCTGCTGCCGCACGTGCGCGTCGTCGGAGAGTGCAGCCACCATCGCCGCCTGCACCGGCGCGGGCACCATCAGCCCGGCGTGCTTGCGCAGCTCCAGCAGCGCGGCGACCAGCCGCCGGTCACCGGCGACGAAGCCGGCCCGGTAGCCGGCCAGGTTCGACCGCTTGGACAGTGAGTGCACGGCGAGCAACCCATCGTGGCTGCCGCCGCAGATGTCCGGATGCAGGATCGAGCGCGGCCGCTCCTCCCAGCCGAAGTCGAGGTAGCACTCGTCGCTGGCCACCACGGTGCCGCGCTCCCGTGCCCAGCCGACCACCTTCCGCAGGTGTTCGGTGGGCAGCACCCGGCCGGTGGGGTTGCCCGGCGAGTTCACCCAGAGCAGGCCGACCCGGGCCGGGCCGAGGCCGGCCAGCCCGTCGGCCCGGACCGGCTCGGCGCCGGCCAGCCGGGCCCCCACCTCGTAGCTCGGGTAGGCGACCTCGGGCAGCACCACCCGGTCGCCGGGACCGAAGCCCAGCAAGGTGGGCAGCCAGGCGACCAGTTCCTTCGAGCCGATCGTGGGGAGCACCGCGTCCGGGGCCAGCGGCCCGACCTGGTGCCGGCGGGCCAGGTAGTCGGCGGCCGCGGCGCGGACCGCGGGGGTGCCGGCGGTCGGGGGGTAGCCAGGGGCGTCCGAGGCGTCGGCGAGGGCCGCCCGGACGACCGCCGGGGTTGGGTCCACCGGGGTGCCCATGGACAGGTCCACCAGCCCGTCCGGGTGCGCCCGGGCGCGCTCTGCGTACGGCGCGAGCACGTCCCAGGGGAAGTCGGGCAGCCGACCGGTCCACCCCGGCCCGGACTGGACCTCGGGCGGCGGGACGCTCAGCGCTGGGCCACTCGCTGCCCGCTGGCCCAGCGTGCGCTCACTCAGTGCTCGTTCACCTGCGGCGGGAGGGCGACCACCAGCGGATGGTCCTTGTCCACCTTGCCGATCTTGGAGGCGCCACCGGGCGATCCGAGGTCGTCGAAGAAGTCGACGTTCGCCTGGTAGTAGTCCTTCCACTTCTCCGGCACGTCGTCCTCGTAGAAGATCGCCTCAACGGGGCAGACCGGCTCGCACGCACCGCAGTCGACGCACTCGTCCGGGTGGATGTACAGCATCCGGTTGCCCTCGTAGATGCAGTCCACCGGACATTCCTCGATGCACGCCTTGTCGAGCACGTCTACGCAGGGCTCGGCGATGACGTAGGTCACGGTCGGGGTCCTTCCTCCGTGCGGGACCCTTCTAGTATGCCGCGCGTGGCCCTGGCCAATCTGCTGGGTCGCCGGGTGGTGGTCCGCCGTGTCGCGGAGCGGTCCGCCGCCGGCGCCCGGTACGCCGACGTGGTCGGGGTCCTCGTCACCGCCGACCCGGACCGGCTGGCCGTCCGCCGGTCCGACGGCACCGTGCAGGCTGTCGAGCTACCCGACGTGCACCGGGTCAAGCAGGTGCCGGCCTCGGTCGCCGACATGCTGGCGGTGGAGGAGGTCGCCGCGCTGGGCTGGCCGGCGCTGGACACCCGCTGGCTGGGCCGGTGGCTGCTGCGGGCCGCCGGCGGCTGGACCGGGCGGGCCAACTCGGTGCTGCCGCTGGGCGAGCCGGGCCTGCCGCTGGACCCGGCGCTCGCCGAGGTGGCCGGCTGGTACCGGCGGCACGACCTGCCGGCTCGCTTCCAGGTGCCGCTGCCGGCCCGGACCGGGCTGGACGACGCGCTGGCCGAGCGCGGCTGGACCGCGTACAACCCGACCGCGGTGCTCACCGCGGACGTGGCGGTGACGCTGGCCGCCCTTCCGGCCCGCACCGACGTGCCGCCGGTGCTGGTCGAACCGACTCCCTCGGCGCCGTGGCTCGCCGCGTACCACTACCGCGGCAGCAGCGCGCTGCCGGACTTCGCGGTGCGGCTGATGACTGGTGCCGCGCACCCGGCGTTCGCCTCGGTGGTCGACGGCGGCACGGTGCTGGCGGTCGGCCGCGGCGTGCTGGACCGCGGCTGGCTCGGGGTGACCGCGGTCGAGGTGGCGCCCGACCAGCGCCGGCGCGGGCTGGCCACCCACCTCATGCGGGCCCTGCTCGGCTGGGCCGCCGGACACCGGGCCACCGCCGCCTACCTGCAGGTGGCCGAGGAGAACGCGGCCGGGCTCGCGTTCTACCAGCGGCTCCGGTTCGCTCGCCACCACCAGTACCACTACCGGCTGGCCCCGGACCGCCGCCGGACCGCTGAGGAGGGCTCGTGACCACTCCGGATTACCGCAAGATGCTGGTGATCGGCTTCGACGACCCGCTGAAGGCGAACGAGTTCCTGCTCGCCGTGCTCAGGCTGCGCAAGAACGAGATGTTGCAGCTGCACGACGCGGTGTTCGTCCGGCGGGACGCCGAGGGCCGGTCGTCGGTGCAGGAGACCCAGGACATCAGCACCGGGCGCGGCGCGCTCGGCGGCGGGGTCTGGGGGTTGCTCATCGGCACCCTGCTCGGCGGCCCGATCGGTGGGCTGATCGGCGGTGCGGCCACCGCCGGCAGCGGGGCGCTGCTGGCCAAGCTGATCGACACCGGGATCAAGGACGAGCAGATAGGCGCGCTGCGGCAGACCGTGCCTCCGGGCAGCACCGCGCTCGCCCTGCTGGTCAGCCACCTGTCGGTGGCCGACCTGCAGCGCGAGCTGGCCCGATTCCCGGGCGCCACCCTGGTCGAGTCCGACCTGCCGGACGCCGTGATCATCGCCGTTCGGCACGCCCTGGCCGAGGCGAACCAGCCGTTCGCCGGCCCACCACCCGGCCCACCGGCCGAGGGCTAGCGGGAACGCCCTCTAACCGAGGGGGTCCTCCCAGCGCAGCCCGGGGAAGCGGGCGAAGTCGCCGTCGGTCGACATGAGCACCAGTCCATGCTCGATCGCCAGCGCGGCGAGGTGGGCGTCGGGGACCAGGTTCGGACCGCTCACCGCCGGGAGAAGCGCGGCGAGGACGTCGCGGTGTCGATCGGTCGGCGTGGGCACCCAGGCCGGGTCCGCGTCGAGCCAGTCCTCGACCTGGTGCCAGGCGTCGATCGGCGGCTCGGCGCGCGGGAAGACCCGCGGGTTGCTCACGATGCGGACGAAGCCGAGCAGGCTCGGCCACGGCAGGCCGACCCTGCCGGGGCCATGCAGTCGGTCGTCCAGCCAGTCCAGCGCCGCCGGGTGCTGCTCGAAGTCCACCACGTGCGCGTACAGCAGAATGTTCGCATCGACGATGATCACCGGAACGCTTCGCCCTCGGCGACCGCGAGCACCTCGGCCACGTTGTCCACGGCGCCGACCCGCGGTCGGCCCAACGAGACCGAGCGGGTGTACGACCGCCGAGCTCGGCTCGGCGGGTGCTCCAGCCGCTGCAGGCCCTCCCGCAGCGCGGCGTTCACCGTCTCCTTGAGACTCCCGCCCCTTGCCCGGCGGACCCGCTCCAGCTGGGCGGCGACATCGTCATCGAGGGACAGCGTGGTGCGCACGCATCAAAGCATAGCTAGCTCGATGTCGTGATGTCAGAGCAGGCGGAGCTGGACGGTTCGGGGGCGGGACCGTTCGGTGCTGCGATCGAGCAGTGACGGGTCGAGGTCGGCGAGGAAGCGGGACGGGGCGGTGGTGCGTGGGGTGCCGTGCCAGGTTCGGCGGCTGGCGTGGCTCAGCGTGAGGTGGGTGTGGGCGCGGGTGATGCCGACGAAGAGCAGCCGGCGCTCCTCGCTGGTGTCGGCCGAGTCGGCGCCGGCCCAGCGCAGCGGGAGCAGGTCGTCCTCGCAGCCGACGATGAACACGACCGGGAACTCCAGCCCCTTGGCCGCGTGCAGGGTGAGCAGCGAGACCAGGTCGGCGCGCGGGTCCCAGGCGTCGACCTCGGCGCCGAGGGCCAGCTCGGCCAGGAACCGGTCCAGGTCGGTGCCGCTGCGCTCGGCCATCGGGGTGAGCAGCTCGACGGCGGAGCGCACGTCGGCCACGGTCGGGGTGCCGTCCGGCTCTGCTCCGAAATCGAGGGTGGGATCGGCGCCGGGCGGCTCGATGGGGCCGTCGGCGAGCGCGGTCACCCCGCCGGCCGCGTCGATCGCGAGCTGCGCTGCGGTGCGCAGCCGGGCCAGCACCGGCCGCGGATCGGCGCCGGCGTCCTCGGCGTCCTCCCGCAGCGTGGCCAGGATCGCTTGCACGCCCGGCTGCTCGGCGAGCCGATGGTGGGAGCGCTTCCGGTACGGGATGCCGGCCGCCTCGAACGCGTCGACCAGCGCCCTGGCCTGCGCGTCGGTGCGGTAGAGCACGGCGAAGTCGGCGAGCGACCGGGCCGCCTGCGGGCCCGATCCGGCCCGGCCCGCGTCCAGCGCGAGGAAGCTGGAGCCGCCGAGCAGCCGGTCGACGGCGCCGACCACGAATGCCGCCTCGGCCCGCTCGTCGGCCGCCGCGTGCAGGGTGACCCGGTCCGGGACCTGCGGATCGGCACCTGCCGCGCCGGCCGGTGCGAGCACCCGATCCGGCACTAGCGTGCTCGGCGCGACCGCCTGCGCCGCCGCTGCCAGGATGGCCGGGCTGGATCGGTAGTTGCGGGTCAGCCGGACCTCGCGGGCGGCCGGGAAGTCGTCCCGAAACCGCAGGAAGAACCCGACGTCGGCGCCGCGGAAGGCGTAGATCGCCTGGTCCGGGTCCCCCACCGCGCACAGGTTGCCGTCCGGCCGGCTGAGCAGGCGCAGCAGCCGGTACTGGGTCTGGTCGACATCCTGGTACTCGTCCACCGACAGCCACCGCCACCGGGCTCGGTAACGCTCGGTCACCTCAGCGTCGTTGGCCAGCAGGGTGACCGGGATGGCCAGCAGGTCGTCCAGGTCGACCAGGTTGCGTGCTCGCTTGCCGGCCCGGTAGCGGGCCAGCGCACCGGCCAGCTCGCCGTCCACGTCGGACGGAGCAGTGCCGGCCCTGGTGAGCCGGGACAGCTCGGTGAGCGTCGCCCGGTCCACCTCGCGGGTGGCCCCGGCAGCCGCCCGGAGCAGGGTGAGTCGCTCGGCCTCGTCGGCGATCCGGAACCGCGGCGCCAGCCCGCAGCGCTCGGCCTGCTCGCGCAGGATCCGCAGGCCGAGCCCGTGGAACGTGGTCACCAGGACCCGGTCCGCGGCCGGGAGCAGCCCGACCAGCCGGTCACGCATCTCCGCGGCGGCCCGCCGGGTGAACGTGATGGCCAGGCACTGCTCGGGTGGCACACCGCGCGCGGTGACCAGGTGGGCGATCCGGTGCGTCAGCATCCGGGTCTTGCCGGTGCCGGGGCCGGCCACCACGACCAGCGGTCCGTCGACGATCTCCGCCGCGGCCCGCTGGTCGGGATCGAGCTGGTGGAGCGGATCGCCGCCGGGGCCGCGCGGCGCGGGCAGCAGCAGGCGGCTGGCCTCCGCCGCGGCGGTCCGAGCCGCGGCGGCCTCGGTCGCGGCGGTCCGAGCCGTGGCGACCGTTCCGCCGCCCGCGGCGGACCGCGGTGCATCCGGCACGACCGGCGGTGCGTCCGGCGCGGCCGGCGGCGGGACGGCCGGTCGCGCGTCCGCGCCGGGCACCGGCGCGGCGGCCCCGTTCCGATCCGAGCCGCTGGCACCTGGCCCGGTCGGACCGTGGTCGGTGGAAGCCGATGGGCCGGGCGGCGCGCTGGGAGACGCGGTGCCCATCTCGAACAGGCAGGCGGTCGCGTCCGCGTCGACCAGCTCCTTCGGATGAAAGAGCCGGATCACGCCGTACTCGCCGTCGTACCCGGCCTCGCGCAGCACCTCCCCGCGGCGCAGCCGGGCGATCGCCTCGGCCAGCACCGCGGATCCGGCCCGGTCGATCTCCTCGACCGGGACGTCCTGCAGGATCGCCAGCTCCGGGCCGAGCCGGCTGACCAGTCCGGCCACTTCGGCGCCGACGGTCTTGCTGCGCGGCCCGACGGCCCGGATCTCGCCGACGATCTCGGCGAGTTGCACCAGGCAGCGGTACGGCGCCGCGCCGGGTGGGCGCCACCCGGCCGGCCGGTCGGCGAGCTCGTCGACCCGGTGCAGCACGCCCACGGTCAGCGGCGACCCGCAGGCTGGGCAGGCGCCGCCGCTCTCCCGGGTCTGCGCCGGCTCCAGCCGCACCTCGCACCGGCGGTGCCCGTCCAGGTGGTACTTCCCCTCCTCCGGGAAGAACTCGACGGTGCCGCCGAACCCGATGCCGGTCTCCAGGGCCCGGCGGACCGCCCAGTAGTCCAGCTCGGTGTCGAAGACGGTGGCCTCCCGGCCGAGCGCCGGCGGGGAGTGCGCGTCGGAGTTGCTGACCAGCCGGTACCGGTCCAGCCCGGACACCCGCCAGTTCATCCCCGGGTCCGAGGACAGCCCGGTCTCCACCGCGAACACGTGGTCGGCGAGGTCGGCGTAGCAGTCGGCCACCGAGTCGAAGCCGGACCTCGACCCGAGCGCGGCGAACCAGGGCGTCCACACATGCGCCGGCACCAGGTAGCTGCCGGCACCGCTGTCCAGGGTGATCTCCAACAGGTCGCGGGAGTCCAGGCCGAGGATGGGTCGGCCGTCCGAGCCGAGGTTGCCGACCCGGGCCAGCCGCCGGGTCAGCTCGCCGGCGGCGGGCAGGTCGGGCAGGTAGAGCAGGTGGTGCACCTTCCGGGTGGCCCCGTCCCGCTTGTAGATCGTCGAGATCTCCACGGAGAGCAGGAAGCGCACCGGGGTGCGGCAGGCGGCCGGCAGCCGGCGGAGCACATCGCGCTCCAGGTCCGGCCGCAGCCGGAACAGCCCCGGCTCGGCCGGCACCAGCTTGTCCCGGATCTCCTCGGCCCAGGCCGGATGGGTGACATCGCCGGTGCCGAGCAGCGCGAGCCCCTTCCGGGCCGCCCACCACGCGAGGTGCTCGAGGTCGCAGTCCCGGCTACAGGCGCGGGAGTGCTTCGAGTGGATGTGCAGGTCGGCGTGGAACCGCATGGCGGGCATCCTGGCCCGCCAGGGCCGCCGATCCCAGCCACCGCGCCGGGAGGCGGCCCGTCATACCAGCTTGACGTACCGCCGCTCGGTAGGCAGCGGAAGCGCCGCGGACCCGGCGCCGGTCACCGGCAGCGGGCGGCGAGGCTCGCGGTCGCCGGCTCCCCACGGGCCCTCCGGGCGCCCGCCGTTGCCCGGCGACGCCGGCCGCACCCGGCGCGCCCGCAGGGTCGCGGCCAGCAGCAGCACCTCGAACCCGGCCGGGCCGGCGGCCAACCACTCCCACCCACCGAGCAGCACCGCCGGCGCGGCGGCTGCCAGCCAGGCGGCCAGGTGCAGCGGCCAGCGGACCCGGACCGCCCGCCGCAGCACCAGCCGGCGTCGGCTGACCGAGCGGCTGAGCCAGCGGCGGAGCCGGCCGGCGTGGTGGAAGGTGACCGGCCGGCACCGGTTGGCCCGGCGGCCGCCGATCCGGATCCGCCTGACCCTGTGCAGGAAGCCGCCGTGCATGCCGACCATGGCTCCGAGTGTGCGCCGAGTCGCCGACGCGGGGCAAACTACTCTGGGCAGACCATGTTGCGCCTCTACGACACTCGCAGCCGGAAGGTCGAGCAGATCCGGCCGGCGACGGCGGGACTCCTGCGGATCTACGCCTGCGGCCCGACCGTGTACCGGGACGTGCACGTCGGCAACCTCCGCGCGTTCCTGCTGCACGACCTGATCGGCCGGGTGGCCGAGCACCACGGCCTGCGGGTCCGGCTGGTGCAGAACATCACCGACGTCGGCCACCTGACCGACGACGACGCGCTCGACGCGTCCGGCGAGGACAAGGTCCTGCAGCAGGCGCGGGTGGAGCGGCTCAGCCCGCTGGAGGTGGCCCGCCGGTACGAGCAGCGGTTCCACGCCGACGCCGCGGCGCTCGGTCTGCACCCGGCCGAGCGGTACCCGCGGGCCAGCGAGTCGATCGACCTCATGCTCCGGCTCATCGACCGGCTTGTCCACAATGGATACGCCTATGTCGGCGGGGACGGCAGTGTCTACTTCGACGCCCGCAGCTTCCCGTCCTACGGGGCGATCTCCGGCAACCGGCTGGACGAGCTGCGGGCCGGGCACCGGATCGACGCGGGCGAGGCGGCGGCGAACAAGCGCTTCCACGCCGACTGGGCGCTGTGGAAGCGGGCCGGCGCGGACCGCCAGGAGCTGGTGTGGGACTCGCCGTGGGGACGCGGGTTCCCGGGCTGGCACATCGAGTGCTCGGCCATGTCGCTGGAGTACCTGGGCGAGCGCATCGACATCCACACCGGGGGCATCGACCTGCGGTTCCCGCACCACGAGGACGAGCGGGCGCAGTCCGACTCGGTGGTCGGGCACGAGGTGGTGCGGCACTGGGTGCACGGCGAGCACCTGCTGCTGGAGGGCCGCAAGATGGCCAGGTCCACCGGCAACGTGGTCCGGGTGTCCGATGTGGTCGAACGTGGGTTGGACCCGCTCGCGGTGCGGCTGGCGTTCCTGCAGACCCGGTATCGGCAGCAGATCAACCTCACCTGGGACGCGCTGGCCGCGGCGGACCGCACCCTGCGCCGGTGGCGGGTGAGGGTGGCGCAGTGGGCCGAGTCGCCGTCCAAGCCGATGTGCGCCGGATACGTGGATCGGGTTGTGACCGCATTCGACGACGACCTGGACACTCCGGCCGCTGTGGTCGCGCTGCGCGAGCTGGAACGGGACGAGGCCATCCCGGCCGGCTCCAAGTTCGAGGCGTTCGCCCACCTGGACCGGCTGTTCGGGCTCGACCTGGCCCGCGACGTGGGCCGCCCGGCCGCGGCCGCCGGGCTGCCGGCCGGCGCGCAGGAGTTGCTCGACGCCCGGGCCGCGGCCAGGACCGCCAAGGACTGGGCCGACTCCGACCGGCTGCGCGCCGAGCTGGCCGAGCTTGGCGTGTCCGTTGTCGACACTCCGCAGGGTCAACAGTGGACGGTGACCTGACTGGAGTGTCGCGGAGCTGAGTCGTCGTGGATCTGGGGGCTGTCCCGCTAGTCCAGCCCGCGGTACCCGCCGCGGTAGTACACCAGCGGGCCAGCCTCCGGGCGGGGCAGCTCCATCCCGAGCACCTCGCCGAGGAGCACGATGTGGTCCCCGCCGCCGTGCACCGCGACCGTGCGGCACTCGAAGGTGGCGAGCGCGCCGTCCAGCAATACCGCGCCGGTCAGCTCGCCGTAGCGGTGCCGCACCGATCGCAGGGCGTCGGCGGAGGACCGGCCCCGCTCGGCGAACAACCGGGACACCCCCTCCTGGTCGGCCGCCAGCACCGAGACGCCCCACTCCCCGGCGGCGAGCACCAGGTCGTGCAGCCGGGCGTCGCGCTCCACACAGACCAGCACCAGCACCGGGTCGAGCGAGACCGAGGTGAAGCTGTTCGCGGTCATGCCGTGGTGCCGGCCGCCGGCGTGCGCGCTGACCACGGTGACGCCGGTCGGGAACCGGCCGACGACCTCCCGGAACCGCACCGGGTCCACGCCGGTCGAGTCGGGAACCTGTCCGGCCGCTCGGGTCACGGCACCAGGCCGGTCGTCACGTCTGAACATTACCCGCGGCGAGGGTCAGGGTCCGTAGGGCCTGCTCCAGCGCCGGCCCGGCATGATCGTCCACGCGGCACCGAGCGCGCCGGCGGTGGCGCCGAGGAACAGGAAGGCCAGGCCGGTCAGGTTGCCGGGCACCACCACGTCGCCCTCCGGGCGCGGTGCGGCCAGCACCAGCACCACGACCAGCCACAACACCGGCGGTAGCAGCGCGGCCAGCCGGCGGCCGGTGAGCCAGGCCATCCCCCGGGCCAGCAGCACGTTGCCCACGACGGCGGCGAGCACCGACACCGGCACCGGCCACCGGCCGGCGTGCAGCGGGACGAAGAAGCACTCCACCACCGCCGCCTGCACGCTGACCGCGGCGAGCAGCACACCGGCGACCACCCGACCCGCTGCCGCCGCCGGAGACCACCCGGGCCGGGCGGCGCCCGCCACCCCCGGCGAGGCGTCCGCCGCCCCGGCCGGCGGACCGGCAGGCCGAGCGGCCCCGGCGAGGTGGTCCGACACGGGTCGTCGTCCTAGATCAGTCCGGCGAACAGGTCGGTCTCCCGGCCGGCCTGTCCGTTCCCGTCGGCGGGCGCCGCGGTGCCCCGTACCAACTGGAAGTACTCCACCCCGAACGCCTTCTGGCCGATGTTGTTGGACAGCGCGAAGAACGGCCCGTCGACGCTGATCTGAGTGGCGTGCGCGCGCATCGCGTCCATCTTGGCGTCCAGGTAGTCCCGGGCGTCCACCTCCGTGCTGATCAGCTCGTCCGGCACCGCGAACCCCAGGTCCTCGGCCCGGTCGGTCTCGCCGAACAGGCTCGTGTCGCCGGCCTCGCGCAGCGCGTCGATCGCCGCCTGCAGCGCCGACTGGGGCAACGCGCTCCAGTAGACCTTCGCCACCTGCCACGGCTCGCCGGCCTCCGGCGCGAAGGACGGGTCGCCGGCCGCGTCCACCGCCGCCATCGCCACCCGGTGCGCTTGGATGTGGTCGGGATGCCCGTACCCGCCGTTCTCGTCGTAGGTCACCACGACCTGCGGGCGCACCTCGCGCAGCACCGCGACCAGCTCGCGGGTGGCCTCCTCGACGTCCGCCTGCCAGAAGCAGTCCGGGTGCTCGTTCGACGGAGTGCCCATCATGCCGCTGTCCCGCCACCGGCCGGCCTGGCCCAGGAAGCGGACGTCGGCCACCCCCAGCACCTGCATCGCCTGGGCCAGCTCGCAGATCCGGTACCCGCCGAGCTGGTCAGCCTCGGCAGCGCCGAGCCGGCGCAGCTCGGGCACCAGGATCTCGCCTTCCTCGCCCAGCGTGCAGGTCACCAGTGTGACGTGGGCGCCGTCGGCGGCGTAGCGGGCCATCGTGGCGCCGGTCGCGATCGACTCGTCGTCCGGGTGCGCGTGCACCAGCACCATCCGGCGGTCAGCTGTGATGCTCGACATGCCCGCCAGGTTACGTGGCCGGTCGCCCGGGCCGGCGGCGCAGAGCTGCCCGCCGCCATAGAGCTGCCCGCCGCCATGGAGCTGCCCGCCGCCATGGAGCTGCCCGGCGCCGCAGAGCTGCCCGGCGCGTCAGAGCAGCTGGACGACCTCGGAGTAGTGGCAGGCGGCCGGATGGCCGTGGCCGCGGTCGACCAGGGCCGGCTCCTCGCCGATGCACTTCTCCCGCTGCGTGTCGTTCAGCTCCCGGGCGAACTTCTGGCACCGGGTCCGGAACCGGCAGCCGGAGGGCGGGTTGGCCGGGCTCGGCACGTCGCCGGTGATGATGATCCGCCGCCGCTCCCGCTCCTTCTCCGGGTCCGGCAGCGGGATCGCGGACAGCAGCGCCTGGGTGTACGGGTGGGCCGGCCGGTTGAACAGTGCGTCCGTGTCGGCCATCTCGACGATCTTGCCGAGGTACATCACCGCGACCCGCTCGGAGATGTGCCGGACCACGGACAGGTCGTGCGCGATGAAGAGGTAGGACAGGCCCATCCGGTCGCGCAGGTCCTCCAGCAGGTTGATCACGCCGGCCTGGATCGACACGTCCAGCGCGGACACCGGCTCGTCCAGGATGATCACTTTGGGCTCCAGGGCGAGCGCGCGGGCGATGCCGATGCGCTGCCGCTGGCCGCCGGAGAACTCGTGCGGGAACCGGTTGCCGTGCTCCGGGTTGAGCCCGACCAGCCGGAGCAGCTCGCGCACCCGCTCCCGGCCCTTGTCCTTGCCGTCCACGCCGTGGATCTGCAGCGGCTCGGCGACGATGCTGGACACCGTCATCCGCGGGTTGAGCGACGCGTACGGGTCCTGGAAGACGATCTGCAGGTCGCGGCGGATCGGCCGCATCTGATTCGAGCTCAGCCCGACCAGCTCCTGGCCCAGGAAGTGGACCGAGCCGGAGGTGGGCTCGTGCAGGTTCAGGATGGCCCGGCCGGTGGTCGACTTGCCGCAGCCGGACTCGCCGACCAGCCCGAGCGTCTCGGTCCGATGCAGGTTGAAGCTCACACCGCTGACCGCCTGCACGGCGCCGACCTGCCGGCGCACCAGCCCGCGGCTGTAGATCGGGAAGTGCTTGACGAGGTCCGTGACCTCGAGGACGACCTCGCCGTTGCTGGCCCGGCGGGTCTGCGGAGCGACATCGGCGGAGGTCACCGGGTCTCCCCCGGGTTGGTCGGGTCGGACGGCGGAGCGGCGGTCGGGTCGCCGACCGGGTTCGGGGTCTGCCGCGAGCCCGGAACGTCGGCGGTCCCGGCAGAGCCGTCAGCCGAGGCCTCAGTCGTGCCCTCGGCCGTGGCGTCCGCGGTCCCGCCGGCCGAGTGCCTGCCGTCGGCCGAGTCCTCGCCGTCGGTCGAGATACCCAGCGACTCGAGCAACTCGCTGGCGGCCGGCACCTGCGCGGTTGGGTCATCGAGTCCGGCCCCGGTAGCCACGAACACCTCCGCTGCGGAGACGTCCTTGGCCGCGAGATCCCGGGCGAAGTGGCAGGCGGACACGTGGCCGAGGCCGTCGACCTCGATCAGGTGGGGCTCGACGTCGTCGCAGACCGGCTGGCGCATCGGGCAGCGCGGGCTGAACGGGCAGCCGGGCGGCAGGTTGAGCAGCGACGGCGGGCTGCCCAGGATCGGGGTGAGCCGCTGCCGCTGGCCGATCTCCAGCCGGGGCAGCGAGCCGAGCAGGCCGATGGTGTAGGGCATCCGCGGCCGGTAGTAGATGTCGTCGACCGACCCGACCTCGACCGGGCGACCCGCGTACATGACCAGCACCCGGTCGGCCATCCCGGCCACCACGCCGAGGTCGTGGGTGATCAGGATGATGGCCGCCTCGGTCTCGTGCTGCGCTGTCTTGATCGTCTCCAGGATCTGGGCCTGCACCGTGACGTCGAGCGCGGTGGTCGGCTCGTCCGCGATGATCACGTCGGGTTGGTTGGCCATCGCGATCGCGATCACCACCCGCTGCCGCATGCCGCCGGAGAACTCGTGCGGGTAGTTGCTCGCCCGGTCCTGCGCGTTCGGGATGCCCACCAGCGCGAGCAGCTCGACCGCGCGGTCCCAGGCGGCCTTGGTGCTGACCGTCTTGTCGTGGATCTGCACCGCCTCGGCGAGCTGGTGCCCGATCCGGTAGACCGGATTCAGCGAGGTCATCGGGTCTTGGAAGATCATCGAGATCCCCTTGCCCCGGACCCGGCTCATCTCCTTGTCGCCAAGACCCAGCAGCTCCACCCCGCGGAACTTGACCGAGCCGCGGATCTTGGCCGACTTGGGCAGCAGGCCGAGCACGGCGAGCGAGGTCACCGACTTCCCGGACCCGGATTCGCCGACGATGCCCAGCACCTCGCCCGGCCGCAGCCGGTAGCTCACCCCGCGCACGGCGTGCACGACGCCGTCCTCGGTCGGGAAGTCGACGGTGAGGTCCTTGACCTCGAGCACCGCCGTGGGGTCTGCCGTGAGCGTGCCGCCCTCCCCCGGCTCGCCCAGCATCTCTCTCGTCATGTCAGGGCCTGCCCTAGGCCCGGACCCGGGTCTGGGTGGGGTCGAACGCGTCGCGCAGACCGTCACCGATGAAGTTCACGGTCAACGCGATCAGGATGATCACCACACCGGGGAAGTAGAACAGCCATGGCCGGGTGTCCACCGCACCCTGGGCGTCGGAGATCAGCTTCCCCAGCGACGTTTCCGGCGCCTGCACCCCGAACCCGAGGTAGGACAGCGCCGCCTCCGCCAGGATGGCGGTGGCCAGGGCCAGCGTCGCATTCACGATGATCACGCCGAGCGAGTTGGGCAGCAGGTGCCGGACGATGATCCGGCGATCTCGAGCCCCCAGCGCGCGGGCCGCCTCGACGTACTCCTTCTCCCGCAGGGACAGGAACACCCCGCGGACCACCCGGGAGTCCGGCGCCCAGCCGAGGAAGGCGATCACGAAGGCGACCCCGATCCAGCCGGCCTGGATCCGGCTGGCCAGCACGATCAGCAGGGCCAGGCCGGGCAGGGTGAGCAGCAGGTCGACCAGCCGCATGAGCACCGCATCGACCCAGCCGCGGAAGTAGCCGGCGACCGAGCCGACCAGGGTGGCCGCGGCGGTCTGCATCACCATGACCAGCAGCGAGATCTGCATCGACCGCTGCGCCCCGCGCAGCAGCTGGGCCAGACCGTCCTGACCGAGGTCGCCGGTGCCCAGCGGATGCGCCTTCGACGGGGCCTGGGAGAGCGCGTCCCCGTTCGGAACGCCGTACTTGTACTTCCAGAACCGCTGACCGAGCAGCGAGACCACCAGGATCACCACGAACACGATCAGGCTGCTGACCGCCAGCTTGTGCTGGAAGAACCGGCGCACGATGAGCTGCGTCTGGGTGCGCGCCTTGACCGTGAACTCGCGCTCCGGCCCAGCCCCTACCTGGGTGGGCCGCTCCGGGGTGACGAGACGCTCGTCGGATGTGGTGACCATGTCACGTCCTCCGGATCCGCGGGTCGAGGTAGGCGTACAAGATGTCGGCGACCAGGTTGGCGAGGATGACCGCCACGGCCGACAGCATCAGCCAGCCGAGCATCACGTTCACGTCCCTGGTGTTCGCGGCCTGGACCAGCAGCTCGCCCATGCCGTGCCAGTCGAACACCGACTCGGTGATCACCACGCCGCCGATGATGAGGCCGACGTTGATCGCGACGACCGTGGTCAGCGGGATCAGCGCGGTCCGCAGCCCATGCCGGACCAACACCCGCCGCCAGGGCAGACCCTTCGCGCGGGCGAGCCGCATGTAGTCGCTGTTGAGCACCTCCAGCATGGATGCCCGCTGGAACCGACTCCATGCCGCATACGTCACCGCGGCCAGCGCGATCGTCGGCAACACCAGGTGCCCGGCGTAGTCGGAGATGCGGCCCCAGGTACTGCCGGTGAAGTCCGCCGTCTTGTCACCGATGGTGAACACATACCGCCGGTCGGTGTGGAACAGCGAATCCAGCCCGTTGTTCAACCTGATCGCGACCCACTCCTTGAGCACCCCGGCGAACCAGAATAATGGAGTAGAAATGAATAAGAAACCAGTAAATGTCACTATATAGTCGCCGATGGTATACTGCCGTACCGCGGCGAAGACCCCGGCGACGACCGCCAGGATGAGTGCCAGGATCTGCGAGATCACCACCAGCCGCACCGTGGTCCCCAGCCGGGACAGGAGCTGCGGCCTGACCGGCCGCCCGCTCAGGTCGTTGCCGAGGTTGCCCTTGACGACGTTGCCGGCCCAGATGGCGAAGCGCTGCGGGAGCGGCTTGTCGAGGTGCAGGTCGTGTCTGCGGGCGTCGATCGACTCCTGCGAGATGTTCGGGTTGGCCCGCAGCGGAGCGAGTGGGTCACCGGCCGCGCTCACCATCAGGAACACCAGTACCGAGCTGGCGATCAACACCGGGATCGAGATCAGCAGCCGCCGAACGATGAAGACGATCACGATAGTCCTCGCTGTCCCGGGAGGGAGGGTGCCCGGCGCTGGGCGGAGGACCATCGCCGGGGACGGTCGTCGAGTCCACGTTAGCGAGACTGCCGAGGCGAGACCAGGTCTCGCCTCGGCGGACGTCACGCTGCTGTGCCGGTCGGTGGCGGCGTCCCGGCCGGCCGGCCACAGGGAGTAGCGAGCCGGCCCGGACGCACCCGGACTACTGCTTCTTGTAGTAGCCCTCGCTGTTCCAGAGCGGGCCCATGCTGCTCGCGTTGTCGGAGATGCCGCCGAACGACGAGCGGAAGGCCAGGAACGTCGGCTTCTGGTACAGCGGGATGGTGACCATGTCCTCCCAGCACCACTGGTCGATCTGGTTCAGCTCGTCGGCCACCTTCTGCGCGTCGAGCTCGCCGTTGGACACGTCGAATGCCTTGTCGATCCGCTTGTCCGACAGCAGCGCGTAGTTGGACGAGCGGTTCTGCGGCGTCGCCGTGCGGTAGATCGGGTCGTTGCCGGACGGGAACGGAGTGCTCACCCAGGCGAACAGGGCCATGTCGAAGTTGCCGCCCGGCAACCGCTCGCCGAAGAGCACCTGAGACGGCGAGTTGTCGATGCGGACGTCGATGCCGGCTTCCTTCAGCTGGCTCTTGATCAGGATGCCGGTGTTCTCCCGCAGCTTGTTGCCGGCCGTGGTGGTGAACCGCAGCGACAGCTTCTGGCCGCCCTTGGCCATGATGCCGTCGGAGCCCATCGTGTAGCCGGCGTCCTGCAGCAACGACTTCGCCTTGTTGACGTCGCGGGTGGCGTACGGGCCGGCGTTGTCCTTGTACTGCTTCTGGTTGGTCATCCACATCCGGTTGTTCAGGACGGTCGCCTTGGAGTCGAACTGGGCCGGGCCGGCCTTGACGATCGCTTCCCGGTCGAGCGCGTAGGCGATCGCCTGCCGGACCTTGACGTCCTTGAGGTACTGGTTCTGCGTGTTGAGGTCCAGGTGCTCGAAGGACAGGCCGAAGTTGACCTGGCTCGTCACTTCCGGCTGGAGCTTCTTCACCTGCGCGACCAGGTCCAGCTGGGGCTGCGGGTAGATCATGTCCACCTCGCCGTTCTTCAGCGCCGCCGGCTGCTGGGACGAGTCGGACAGGATCGTAAAGACGATCTTGTCGAGGTGTGGCTTCGTTCCCCAGTACTTGTCGTTGCGGACAATGGTCACGACCTTCGACGACTTGTCGAAGCTCTGCAGGGCCCACGGGCCGCCGGAGACCGGCAGGCTGTCCTTGAGCGCCTTCTCCCAGGCACCCTTGGCGCCGCCGAACTTGGACTCCTGCGCCTTCATGTAGTGCGCCGGCAGGATGTTGGTGAACAGGCTTTGCCAGTCGGCGAACGGCTTGGTGAACGTGACCACGACCGTCTTCTTGTCCGAGCCCTGACCGGTCACGCTCTCGATCTGGGTGTAGCCGACCGGGGAGGCGACGTCGAAGCCCTTCGCGGTGATGGACTTCCACTCGTACTCGAAGTCGTCGGAGTTGATGTCGACGCCGTCCGACCACTTCGCCTCGGGCTTGACCTTGAACGTGACGACCTGCTTGCCGTTGACCGTCTCGGTCTTCGGCTCCTCGCTGAACAGTTCCTTGTCGTACTGAACCGTGAAGTCCGGGTGGATGTAGAACGCGTTGGGCAGGATCCGGACGACCACGTTCTCGACGGAGGTGCCGTTGTCCGCCGAGGTGTTGTTGTTGAAGCCGGTCGGCTCCTGGTCGGCACCGTACTTCAGGGTTCCGCCGTTCGTCACCTGACCACCGCCGGTGGTGCCGCCACCGCCGGTGTTGGTGCTGCCGCCGCAGGCGGCCGCGGTCATCAAGAGTGCAACGGCGGGCACGAGCAGCCCGAGGCCTCTCCTCAACTTCACGATGTAGCGCCTCCTCCATCCCGCACCTGCGCGGGAGCACACTCGGGTCTGGCGGGGTACCCGCCGAGCGCTGGCGACCCTACCTACCGGCTCCGCCCGGGTTCACGCCCGCTCGGCGAATCGTGACCATAGAGTGACCGAACCCAGATGAGAGCGTGTCGTTGGTCGAAGTAGCCGCCCGTCTGGCTCTGGACAGGTGCGCCGTACGGTTCAAAGAGCGGTAGGCCCATACGGCGCTAGCTGGTTCCGCCGCGTGCCCGCCTGGCGCGCAGCTTCTCCCGGTCCTGCGCATCCAGCACGACCTTCCGCAACCGGACCGCGGCCGGGGTGATCTCGACGCACTCGTCCTGCCGGCAGAACTCCAGGGCCTGCTCCAGGGAGAGCAGCCGGGGCGGCACCAGCCGTTCCAGCTCCTCGCCGGTCGACGAGCGGATGTTGGTCAGCTTCCGCTCCTTCGTCGGGTTGACGTCCAGGTCGTCGGCCCGGGAGTGCTCGCCGACGATCATGCCCTGGTACACCTCGGTGCCCGGGCGGACGAATAGCGTGCCGCGCTCCTGCAGGCCGAACAGCGCGTACGAGCTGACTGTGCCGCGGCGGTCGGCGACCAGCGAGCCGGTGGGCCGGGTGCGCAGCTCGCCGTGCCAGGGCTCGTACCGGTCGAAGACGTGGTGCAGCAGGCCGGTGCCCCGGGTCTCGGTGAGGAACTCGGTGCGGAAGCCGATCAGGCCGCGGGCCGGCACCAGGTACTCCAGCCGCACCCAGCCGGTGCCGTGGTTGACCATCTGCTCCAGCCGGCCCCGACGCAGCCCGAGCAGCTGGGTCACCACGCCGACGTACTCCTCCGGCACGTCGATGGTCAGCCGCTCCACCGGCTCGTGCAGCCGGCCGTCCAGCAGCCGGGTGACCACCTGCGGCTTGCCCACGGTCAGCTCGAAGCCCTCCCGGCGCATCAGCTCGACCAGCACGGCCAGCTGCAGCTCGCCGCGGCCCTGCACCTCCCAGGTGTCCGGCCGCTCGGTGGGCAGCACCCGGATGGACACGTTGCCGACGGTCTCGGCGGCCAGCCGGCCGCTGACCAGCCGGGCGGTCAGCTTCGAGCCGGACTGCCCGGCCAGCGGGGACGTGTTGATGCCGACCGTCATCGAGATGGACGGCTCGTCCACGGTGATGACCGGCAGCGGCCGGGGGTCGTCGGGGTCCGCCAGGGTCTCCCCGATGGTGATCTCCGGGATGCCGGCCACCGCGATGATGTCGCCCGGGCCGGCCTGCTCGACCGGCTCGCGATCCAGTGCCCTGGTGATCAGCAGCTCGGAGATCCGCACCCGCTCCACCGACCCGTCGGCCCGGCACCAGGCGGCCTGCTGGCCGCGCCGGATCCGGCCGTTGCGCACCCGGCACAGCGCCAGCCGGCCCAGGTACGGCGACGCGTCCAGGTTCGTGACCTGCGCCTGCAGCGGGGCGCCTTCGGTGTACGACGGCGGCGGCACGGTGTCCAGCAGGGTGTCGAAGAGCGGTCCGAGGTCCGGGCTGGCCGGCATCTCGCCGTCCGGCGGCCGGTCCAGCGCGGCCCGCCCGGCCCGGGCCGAGCAGTAGACGATCGGGAAGTCGATCTGGTCCTCGGCCGCGTCCAGGTCCAGGAACAGCTCGTAGGTCTCGTCGAGAACCTCGGCGATGCGGGCGTCCGGCCGGTCTACCTTGTTCACCACCAGCACCGCCGGCAGCCGGGCGGCCAGCGCCTTGCGCAGCACGAACCGGGTCTGCGGCAGCGGGCCCTCGCTCGCGTCCACCAGCAGCAGCACGCCGTCCACCATGGCCAGCGCGCGCTCCACCTCGCCGCCGAAGTCGGCGTGCCCCGGAGTGTCGATGATGTTGATGGTGACCCCGCCGTCGCCGTCCCCGCCGAAGCGCACCGCGGTGTTCTTGGCCAGGATCGTGATGCCCTTCTCCCGCTCGAGGTCCATCGAGTCGAGCACCCGCTCGGCCACGTCCTCGTTCACCCGGAACGCTCCGGACTGCCAGAGCATCGCGTCGACCAGGGTGGTCTTGCCGTGGTCGACGTGGGCGATGATCGCGACGTTGCGCAGGTCGGTACGGGCCGGCACGGTTCTCCCCGACGCAGCTAACGGAAAGCACTGGTCGAACCAGTGCTTTTCTGGGTATTTTGTGCACTACAGACTACCGGAGTCCGTCGAGGTGGCGGCAGCACCGCGCGGCGGCCGCGCTGGACGGCCTCGCCCGGCCGGCGTAAACGGCGGCCCGGCCAGTCCACCCAGATCAGGGCGCGGGTGCTGCCGCCGGTGCAGGACGGCAAGCTGCCGGCCGCGGTGCCGCAGAGCGTCGGCCACCGGGCGCTCGCCGATCTGAAGTCCGGAATGGACAGTGCCCGCCCGCGGGTGCTGGACAAGTGGAACGCCTACCAGGGCGGCAACCCGCCAGCCCCGGCGGGTCCGGGACGCATCCCGGGGTCCGGGGCGCGGCCCGGCGGCGACACGGGGCACAGCCCCGCCCGGCGGTCCCGGGCGCAGCCCCGCCCGGGGTCCGGCGCACAGCCCCGGCCGGCGGTCCCGGGCGCAGCCCGGCCGGCGGTCCCGGGCGCAGCCCGCCCGGCGGTCCCGGGCGCAGCCCGCCCGGCGGTCCCGGGCGCAGCCCGGGGGTCCCGGGGCGCAGCCCGGCCCGGGGGTCCCGGGGCGCAGCCCGGGGGTCCCGGACACAGCCCCGCCCGGGGGTCCCGGGCGCAGCCCCGCCCGGGGGTCCCGGGCGCAGCCCGGGCAGGTCCGGGGCGCAGCCCCGGGGAAGAAGGGGCGGGTGGGTGGGGAAGGGACTGTGCTCGTGTGCTCACCATTACTTTGCTTCCCGAGCACCCCTCGGGACAGGATCTGAGTGAGGTGAGCGACATGTCCGTGGAAGACGACCTGTCCGCGGCGGGGCACGCCGTGGACTCCCTGCAGCAAGCGATCACCGCGCTGGGTGCCGCGTACGGCGAGAACGTGGACCTGCACCGGCTGAAGGAAGACGTCTCCCGGGTGTGTACCGACCTCCGACTGCTGCGCGAGTCCCGACCCGACCTGCTGCGGCCGAGCGGACCACCCGAGCCGGCCAGCGCCCCGGCGGGCGACTACGATCCGGCCTTCTGGGCGGACGCGGAAGACGAAGACCAGGTCGCAGCCGGCGGGCGCCCGACCCACTGACTTCCCGAGCAGGCCCATCGCACTCTCACGACCGGAGATCCCATGGCTACGGGCACGCTGAGCACGGGCCCCGCGACCCCGGCGGAGCCGGCGCCCGCCGGCTCCGGCCGGGCCCAGATCGCCGGCAACACCCTGCGCACCGACCGCTGGTGGCTGGCGCCGGCGCTCACCGCGCTCGGGCTGTCGCTGTTCCTGGCCTACGGCTTCTTCCGGATCTTCAGCGCCCGGTGGTACTGGGTGCAGGACGACCACTACCTCGGCCCGTTCTTCTCGCCGTGCCTGGCAAAGAACTGCATCGGTGACTCCAGCGCCGGCTTCCCGCAGTTCATCCCGGCGCTGCCGACCTGGCTGTCCCCCGCGGTCATCATCCTGATCTTCCCGGCGGGTTTCCGGTTGACCTGCTACTACTACCGGAAGTCCTACTACCGGGCGTTCTGGGTCTCCCCGCCCGCCTGCGCCGTCGCCGAGCCGCACCGGCGGTACACCGGGGAGACCAGGTTCCCGTTGATCTTCCAGAACGTCCACCGATATTTCTTCTACGCCTCGGTCGTGGTCGCCGGGATCCTGACCTACGACGCAATCCTCGCCTTCCACCATCCGGGCGGCGGCGTCGGCATGGGCCTGGGCACCCTCGTCCTGGTGGTCAACGCGGTCCTGATCTGGGGATACACGCTGGGCTGTCACTCCTGCCGGAGCATCGTCGGCGGCCGGCTGAACCACTTCTCCCGACACCCCATCCGGTACTGGCTGTGGACCCAGGTGTCCAAGCTGAACGCGCGGCACCAACTGTGGGCCTGGCTGTCGATGGCCTCGGTCGTGCTGGCCGACCTGTACGTCCTGCTGGTCGCCAGCGGGGCCGTCTCCGACCCGCGGTTTTTCTAGAAGGTGCGTCCATGACCGAGTTGGAACGGCACGTGTACGACGTCCTGGTGATCGGGGCCGGCGGCGCCGGGCTGCGAGCCGCCGTCGCGGCACGGGAGGCCGGCGCCCGCACGGCGGTGATCTGCAAGTCGCTGTTCGGCAAGGCGCACACGGTGATGGCCGAGGGGGGCATCGCCGCGAGCATGGGCAACGTCAACGCCAGAGACAACTGGCAGGTCCACTTCCGGGACACGATGCGGGGCGGGAAGTTCCTCAACCACTGGCGGATGGCCGAGCTGCACGCCAAGGAGGCGCCGGACCGGGTCTGGGAGCTGGAGACCTACGGCGCGCTGTTCGACCGGACCAAGGACGGCAAGATCAGCCAGCGCAACTTCGGCGGGCACGAATACCCCCGGCTGGCCCACGTCGGCGACCGCACCGGCCTGGAGCTGATCCGCACCCTGCAGCAGAAGGTCGTCTCTCTGCAGCAGGACGACTTTGCGGAGACCGGCGACTACGAGTCCCGGCTGCGGGTGTTCCAGGAGTGCACGATCACCGACCTGATGCTCGCCGACGGCAGGATTGCCGGCGCGTTCGGGTACTGGCGGGACACCGGCGAGTTCCTCGCGTTCTCGGCGCCGGCGATCGTGCTGGCCACCGGAGGCATCGGCAAGTCGTTCAAGACCACGAGCAACTCCTGGGAGTACACCGGGGACGGGCACGCCCTCGCCCTGCGGGCCGGCGGGACTCTGCTGAACATGGAGTTCGTCCAGTTCCACCCGACCGGGATGGTCTGGCCGCTGTCCGTGAAGGGGCTGCTGGTCACCGAGTCGGTGCGCGGCGACGGCGGGGTGCTGCAGAACGCCGAGGGCAAGCGGTTCATGTTCGACTACATCCCGGACGTCTTCAAGGACAAGTACGCCACCTCGGCGGACGAAGGCGACCGGTGGTACGAGGACCCGGACCACAACCGCCGCCCACCCGAGCTGCTGCCCCGGGACGAGGTGGCCCGGGCGATCAACAGCGAGGTCAAGGCCGGCCGTGGCAGCCCGCACGGCGGGGTGTACCTGGACGTGTCGAAACGGCTGCCGGCCGCGGTGATCCGGCGCAAGCTGCCGTCGATGTACCACCAGTTCAAGGAGCTGGCCACGGTCGACATCACGGCCGAGCCGATGGAGGTCGGTCCGACCTGCCACTACGTGATGGGCGGCGTCGAGGTCGACCCGGACAGCCAGGCCGCGATCGTGCCCGGGCTGTACGCGGCCGGCGAGGTGGCCGGCGGCATGCACGGGTCCAACCGGCTGGGCGGCAACTCGCTGTCCGACCTGCTGGTCTTCGGCTGTCGAGCCGGGCAGGCGGCGGCCGGGTACGCGGCCGGGCTGACCGGCGCCGAACGACCCGCGGTGGCCGACGCCGACCTGCGGCAGGCCGAGCAGGACGCGCTGGCCCCGTTCCACACCGAGGGCGGGGAGAACCCGTACGCGATCCACAACGAGCTGCAGTCGACGATGAACGACCTGGTCGGGATCATCCGCAAGGCCGAGGAGATCGAGCAGGCGCTGCTCGCCCTGCAGGAGCTCAGGGGGCGGGTGGCGAAGGTCAGCGTGGCCGGGGACCGGCGGTACAACCCCGGCTGGCACCTCGCCCTCGACCTGCGCAACATGCTGGTCGTCTCGGAGTGCGTAGCCAAGGCCGCGCTGCAGCGGACGGAGAGCCGGGGCGGGCACACCCGCGACGACCACCCGCAGATGGACCCGGCGTGGCGGAAGGTCAACCTGGTCTGCTCGCTGGACGGCGACGACGTGACCGTGGTGCGCCAGCCGTTGCCGGTGATGCCGCTCAGGCTGTTGTCCCTGTTCGAGTGGAGCGAGCTGTCCAAGTACATGACGCCCGAGGAGCTGGAGGCGCTGCCGGGCGCCCCGAAGGACACCGAGCCGGCGCGGGCGGCAGAGCCGGCAGAGGGAGCCTGATCCGATGGGGTACGACGCGCGGTTCCGGGTCTGGCGCGGCGACGCGACCGGCGGCGAGCTGCGGGACTTCACGGTCGGCGTGAACGAGGGCGAGGTGGTTCTCGACGTGATCCACCGGCTGCAGGCCACCCAGGCCTCCGACCTGGCGGTGCGGTGGAACTGCAAGGCCGGCAAGTGCGGGTCCTGCTCGGCCGAGATCAACGGGATGCCGCGGCTGATGTGCATGACCCGGATGTCGACCTTCGATCCCGCCGAGGTCGTCACGCTGACCCCGATGCGGACCTTCCCGGTGATCCGCGACCTGGTCACCGACGTGTCGTTCAACTACGTCAAGGCCCGGGAGGTGCCCTCGTTCGCGCCGCCGGCCGGGGTGGCGCCGGGCGAGTACCGGATGGCTCAGCTCGACGTGGAGCGGTCCCAGGAGTTCCGCAAGTGCATCGAGTGCTTCCTGTGCCAGGACACCTGCCACGTGGTGCGCGACCACGAGGAGAACAAGGCCGCATTCGCCGGCCCGCGGTTCCTGATGCGGCAGGCCGAGCTGGACATGCATCCGCTGGACAGCCGGCCGGACCGGCGGCGGGAGGCGCAGGAGGAGTACGGCCTCGGCTACTGCAACATCACCAAGTGCTGCACCGAGGTCTGCCCCGAGCACATCAAGATCACCGACAACGCGCTGATCCCGCTGAAGGAGCGGGTGGTCGACCGGAAGTACGACCCGTTGGTCTGGTTGGGGTCGAAGATCTTCCGTCGGGTCGGCGCCTGATCGGACGACCCGGGTAGGGTCGCGGCGTGTTCGATCTGGCGACTGCGGCGGTCGAGGGCGCCCTGGCGGCCGGCGCCCGATATGCGGACGCGCGCGCGATGCACTCCCGGTACGAGTCGATGGCGGCGAAGAACGGCGACATCGAGGACCTGGTGCAGCGGGAGTCGGTGGGCGTCGGGGTGCGGGCGTTGGTGGACTCGTCCTGGGGGTTCTTCGCGGTTCCGGACCCGAACGCGTTGGCGGCGCGGCAGGCGGGCCGGGAGGCGACCGAGATCGCCAGGGCGTCGGCCACCGTGCCGGGGTTGCCGCTCGACCTGGCCGACGTCGAGGTACGGCAGGACAGCTGGGCGAACGAGTGCCTGGAGGATCCGCTGTCGGTGCCGCTGGGCGAGAAGGCGGACCTGCTCGCCGGGGTGACCGGCACCATCCGGGACGCCGGGATCCCGATCGCCGAGGCGGCGTACCAGGCCTGGGACACCGCCAAGTGGCTGGTCTCCAGCGCCGGCCACCGGATCGACCAGCGGATCCGGGAGTGCGGCTGCTGGTCGAGCGCGACGTCGATCGGCGACCGCGAGACGCAGCGGCGGTCGTACCCGGGCATCCGCGGCCAGTACGGCACCCGCGGCTGGGAGTTGGTCCGTGAGATCGACCTGCCGGCGCATGCGCCTCGGCTGGCCGAGGAGGCGCAGGCGCTGCTGTCCGCGCCGGAGTGCCCGGCCGGCGAGACCGACCTCATCCTGGGCGGCGAGCAGATGGCGCTGCAGATCCACGAGTCGGTCGGGCACGCGGTCGAGCTGGACCGGATCCTCGGTTGGGAGGCCGCCTACGCCGGCACCTCCTGGCTCGACCTGGCCAAACTGGGCCTGCTCAGGTTCGGCTCCGAGCTGATGACGATCACCGCGGACGCCACCCTGCCCGGCGCGCTCGGCTCGTTCGGCTACGACGACGAGGGCACCCCGGCGCAGTCGGTGGACATCGTGCTCGCCGGCATCTGGACCGGTGTCCTGTCCGGACGGGACTCGGCCGCGGTGGCCGGGCTGCCGTGCGGCGGGATGATGCGGGCGGACGGGTACGCGCGGCTGCCGATGGTGCGGATGACGAATGTCGGGCTGCTTCCCGGGCCGCACTCGCTGGAGGAGATGATCGCGGCCACCGACGACGGGATCCTGATGGACACCAACCGGTCCTGGTCGATCGACGACCAGCGGCTGAACTTCCAGTTCGGTTGCGAGATCGGCTGGGAGGTCAAGAACGGCCGGCGCGGCCGGCTGCTGCGCAACCCGACGTACACCGGGATCGGCCCCCGGTTCTGGGGGTCGATGGACATGCTCGCCGGCGCCGACGAGCGGCGGTTCTGGGGCACCCCGAACTGCGGCAAGGGCCAGCCTGCCCAGGTCGGCCACACCGGGCATCCGGCGATGCCGGCCCGGTTCCGCGGCGTCCGGGTCGGGGTGCGCTGATGCCCGGTGTCTACGGCCCGCGGGAGCTCGGCGAGGTGGCCGAGCAGGCGCTGGACCTGGTCGGCAAGATCGCCGGCGCCGAGGGCGAGGTGCAGGCGCGGGCCGGCAGCACCGGGCTGACCCGGTTCGCCACCTCGTTCATCCACCAGAACGCCGTCGAGCGCTACGCGGGGGTCCGGCTCCGGGTCGCCCTGGACGGCCGGTGGGCCAGGGCCAGCGCCAACCGCACCGACCCCGACGCGCTGCACCGGCTGGTGGAGTCGGCCGTCTCGGCTGCTCGACTGCGCCCGGTCGACCCCGGCTACCCCGACCTGGCGCCGCCAGCGGCGACCAGCACGGCCGGCAACTGGGACGACGGCACCGCCGGCGCGGGCCCAGCCGACCGCGCCGCGGTGGTGCGCGAGTTCGTCGCGGCGGCCGGCGGGCTGACCGCTGCCGGGTACGTGGAGACGCTGGAGGAGCACGCGGAATACCGCAACACGCTCGGGCAGCACGCCGCGGGGCGGCGCACCTCGGCGACCGTGGACGGCATCGTCCGGACCACCACGTCGGACGGCGTCGGCCGGCGGTCCTCGGTCCGGCTCGGCGACCTGTCCGGCGCCGCGATCGGCGCGGTCGCGGCGGCGAAGGCGCGGGCGGCCGCGCAGCCCACCGACCTGCCTCCCGGCGACTACCAGGTCGTCCTGGAGCCCAGCTGCGTGGCGAACATGCTCGGCTTCCTCACCCTGCACGGGTTCAACGGCCAGGCGGTGGTCGAGGGGCGGTCGTTCGTCCAGCTCGGCGAGCAGCAGTTCGACGGCTCGGTGCGGTTGGCCGACGACCCGACCGACGGGTACTCCTCGGCGCTGCCGTACGACGCGGAAGGCACCCCGCACCGCCGGCTGGACCTGGTGGTGAACGGGGTGACCAGCGCGGTGACGCACGACCGGCGGACCGCGGCGCGGGCCGCGCGGCCGGGCGCGGCGCCGGCCGGGTCGGCGGAGTCGACCGGGCACGCCGTCCAGGGCGGGGAGCGGATCGGCGCGGTCGCCGCCGACCTGCGGCTGGCCGCCGGTGACGGCGGCAGCAGCGCGGACCTGGCCGCCCGGATGGGGCGCGGGCTGCTGGTCAGCGACTTCTGGTACACCCGCATCCTCGACCCGCGCACCACCGTGGTGACCGGGCTGACCCGCAACGGGGTCTGGCTGATCGAGGACGGCGCGGTGGCCCGCCCGGTGCACAACCTCCGGTTCACCCAGTCCTATCTGGACGCACTCAGCCCCGGCGCGGTGCTCGGCATCGGGTCGGACACCGGGGTGCTCGGCGACCGCTGGTTCGACAGCGTCACCGTGACGCCGAGCCTGCACCTGGCGCGCTGGCGGTTCACCGGCGGCGCGGCCGGCTGAGGGGCGCGCACCGTCCCGGAACAGACCCGCGAGGAGGACCGATGGCCGACCTTCTGGACGCCGACAGGGTGGCCCGTGCGCTGTCCGGGTTGGACGGTTGGCAGGGGGACACCGCGGCGATCAGCCGCACCGTCGAGCTGCCCAGCTTCATGGCCGCGATCCGGGTGGTGGTCGCGGTTGCGGAGGTGGCCGAGGAGCTCGACCACCACCCGGACATCGACATCCGGTGGCGGCGGCTGACGTTCCGGTGCGCCACCCACTCCGCCGGCGGGGTCACCGACCGGGACGTCGCGCTGGCCGGTCGGATCGACGAGATCGTGCGGTCGACGCAGGGGTAGCCCCACCGATCCGCTCAGGTCGGGCCGCCGGCAGCCGACGGCCGGAACCGCTGGGTGGTCCCCAACCGGAGACCCAGGGCGAGCCGCAGCAGCGGCTCGCCCAGCGGTCGGCCGCCGGCCTGGCCGCGGCGCCGGGGGTCAGGAGACCGGCACCGCCGCGGTGTAGATGTCCAGCTGGTGCAGCGCGCCGTCCGGGTTGTCGCCGGTGCTGTTGGAGTTGTCCGACCAGGACGGATGCGCCACTCCGGCGAAGAACGACAGGGCCGAGTAGTCGCCGTAGTCGATCCTGTTCCCGGAGTCGTGCGAGTTCGACGTGCCCGCGCTGATCTGCCGGTTGGCGGTGAAGCTGGCCCCGCCGTCGGTGCTGAACGCCCCCCAGAACTGGGCGTCGTCGTTCGGCACCCCGTCGGTGTCGCCGGGCCCGCCGGTGCCGAGGTCGTTGCGGGAGTCGTACCAGACGACAGCGATGTTCCCGCTGGTCGGGTCCAGCGAGATCTTCGGCAGGAACTGGCTGTTCACCGTGGCGTCGTCGTTCACCCGCACCGCGTCGCTCCAGGTGAGCCCGCCGTCGTCGGAGTGTCGCGAGTAGACGTCGGTGTTGTCGCTCTCGTTCAGGTGCTCCCGGGTGTAGATCAGGTGGACCCGCCCGGCGTGCGCGCCGCCGGTGCGGTCCCAGGCCAGCCCGACCTCGGCGTCGACCGACCGGTCCGGCTGCGGCGGGATGAAGTCGAAGCCGCCGACATGGGTCTGAGTGACGAAGACGCGGTCGCCGAAGCCGGCCGGGCCGACGCCGTCCGGGTCCACGTTCACGAAGATCTTGCCGCCGCCCTGGCCGGTCTCGGTCAGGTTGCAGGCCTGCATCACCTGGCCGTCCGGGCCGATGGAGATGTCGCCATATGTGCAGTTGTTCGTGCCGGGAGCCACCTCGACCGGGATGAACGCGCCGACCTGGCCGAGCCCGGTGACTGGGGCGCCGGTCGCGACCAGCGGGCCGCCGGCGTTGAAGACCACCCAGACCTGGTTCTCCGCCGCGACGATCGTCGGCTGGTCGACGAAGCGGAACAGGCCGCGGCTGTCCCCACTGGACTTCTTGGCCGGCAGGTTGGCCGCGGAGATGTTGGCGATCACGTGGAAGGTCAGACCGCCGTCGGTGCTCAGCGCGACCGGGACCGCGTCCTCGACCTGGTAGAGGTAGGTCATGAAGAGGTTCCCGTGCTCGTCGAAGGACAGGCTGGGGTCGCAGCAGGTGTCGCCCAGCGGGTCCGCCGCGCCGAGGCCGACCAGCCTCCTGCTCCAGGTCTGCCCACCGTCGAAGCTCACCGCCAGGAACATGCCGGCCGGGATCCCCGCCTCGGTGTGACCGACGTTCGTGAAGATCACGATGTTGTTCGGGTTCGTGGGGTTGACCGCGACGGCTTCCTCGGACTCGTTCAGGTGCCGCTGGCTGACATTGACGTTGGTGGGGGTCGGCGCGGCCTGGGCCGCGGTCTGGGCGGTGGCCAGCGTCGCGACGGTGGCGACGGCGGTCAGCGCGGCGAGGAGGAGAGGTGGACGCCGGAAACCAGCCATGTCTGATGCTCCTTGTGTACCTGGACGGTCCCCGACCGAGGCGAACCCTACTCCCGGGTCCAGCGCACCGGGAGAAGCTGAACCGGTCACCGTCAACACGTCGGTCAGCGGCCCCCAGCGACAGGCCCGACCCCTACCCGTCCCGGGAGAACAGCGCGGTCGCCACCGCGAGCAGGCCGATGCCGAGCGCGACCACCAGCCCGACCTCGACCCCCACCGGGACGTGCCAGCCGAACCAGGTGACCCCGGGGGCGAGCGCCCGGCGGGTCTGCGGGGCCACGTCGAGGTGCTCGAAGACGGCCGCCCGCATCGGGTCGACGGCGTAGGTCAGCGGGTTGATCCGGACCGCGATCCGCAGCCAGGTGGGCAGCTGGGTGAGCGGGAAGAGGGAGCCGGACAGGAACATCATCGGCGTGATGATCAGCTGCACCATCGGCATCACCGCCTGCATCTGGCGCACCCGGACCGCGATGACCAGCCCGCAGGCGGTCAGCGCGAAGCTGGTCAGGAACAGCAGGCCCATCAGGGTAACCAGCAGGCTGGGCGAGTACGGAACGCCGACCACGCCGGCCAGGGCGAGGACCAGCAGGCTCTGCACGGTGGCGACGGTGGCGCCGCCCAGGCACTTGCCGGTCAGGATCGCCCCGCGGCGGACCGGCGCGACCAGCATCTCCCGGAGGAAGCCCAGCTCCCGGTCCCAGACGATGGTGATGCCGGAGAAGACCGCGGTGAACATGACCGAAGTGGCCAGCACACCGGGGAACAGGAACGTCCGGAAGTCGACGTCGCCGCCGCCCGGGCGGACCACCGAGGCCAACCCGGAGCCGAGCACGAACAGGAACAGCAGCGGCTGGACGAACGCGGAGACGGCGCGGGCCCGGTCGTGCCCGAACCGGATCATCTCCCGCCGCCAGACCACCGAGACGGTGCGCAGGTCGTGCCGGAGGCCGCGAGCCGGCAGCCGTACCGGAGCGACCGGGGCGACCCGCCCGGTGGTGGCGGAGCTGGTCGTCGTCATCTGCCTCTCCTCCCCATCGCAGCGGCCATGGCGGCCATCCGGGCCGCCGGCGCCTCCGCCTCCGCGTCGGTGATCGTGGTGCCGGTGTAGGCGACGAACACGTCGTCGAGGGTGGGCCGGGAGACGCTGACCGTCCGGATCCCCACCCCGAGCTCGGCGAACAGCCGGGGGACGAACTGCTCGCCATTGGCCACGTTGACGGTCACCGACCCGTCGTGCATCGCGGCGTCCAGCCCGAACTCGGTGCGCAGCGCGGCGATCGCGGCCTGGTCGTCGTCGGTCCGCAGCGCGACCCGGTCGGCCCCGATGCTGGCCTTCAGCGCTGCCGGCGTGTCCAGCGCGACGATCTTCCCCGCGTTCATGATCGCGATGCGGTCGCAGTTCTCCGCCTCGTCCAGGTAATGCGTGGTGAGGAACACCGTGATGTCCTCCCGCTGGCGCAGCTCGCCGAGGTAGTCCCACATCGAGGCGCGGGTGACCGGGTCCAGGCCGATGGTCGGCTCGTCCAGGAACAGCACCCGGGGCGAGTGCAGCAGGCCGCGGGCCACCTCCAGCCGGCGCTTCATGCCGCCGGAGAACCTCTCCACCAGGTCGGCGCGCCGATCCCAGAGGCCGACCATGGTCAGCACCTCGCGCATCCGGCCGGGCAGCACGGCCCGGTCCACCCCGTACAGGTCGGCGTGGAACCGCAGGTTCTGCTCGGCGCTGAGGTAGCCGTCCAGGGTGCTGGCCTGGAAGACCAGGCCGATACTGCGGCGCACCTCGGCCCGCTGGGTGCGCACGTCGTAGCCGGCCACCGTCGCCGAGCCGGCGGTCGGCCGGATCAGCGTGCAGAGCACCTCGATCGTGGTCGTCTTGCCGGCCCCGTTCGGGCCGAGGAAGCCGAACGTCTCCCCGGGCCGGACGTCCAGGTCGATACCGTCGACCGCCACGACCTCGCCGTAGCGCTTCACCAACCCGCGGATGGACACCGCCGGGGTGCTCGTGTCGTCACCCGGCATCGAACCTCCTGAACATTGTTAAGGGCCGTTCCCAGGCTGCCTTAACACCGTTAAAGTGTCAAGCGGCGAGCGAGAGGTGGTGTGGCGGGTGGCGGTGACCCGGGAGCAGGTCGTGCGGACCGCGATCCAGCTACTGGACGAGGGTGGCCTGCATCATCTCACCCTGCGCCGGCTGGCCGCCGAGCTCGGGGTGCAGGCACCCGCGCTGTACTGGCACGTCCGGAACAAGCGCGAGCTGCTCGACCTGATGGCCGAGGAGATCGCGGCCGGCGCGGTGCCGGAGACCGAGCACGAGGCGCCGCTGGGCAAGGCGTTCTGGGACTGGTGGGCGCAGCGGGCGGTGGCGTCCCGGCGGGCGCTGCTGTCCCATCCGGACGGTGCCCTGGTCGCCGCCGGCAACCGACCGACGGCCGGCATGCTGCCCCGGATCGAGGCGCTGCTCCGCGCGTTCGCCGCGCAGGGCTTCCCGCCGGGCGAGGCGCTGGCGGCGATCCTGTCGTTCGGCAACCTGGTCGCCGGCAGCGCGCTGGAGGAGCAGGCGTCCGCGCAGCGCCCGGCGGAGAGCACCGAGCGGGATCGCGCGGTGTTCCGGGAGGTGGCCGAGACCGACCGGTACCCGCTGCTCGGCCGCGTGCTGCGGGAGGGCGCTCCGGACGGCGAGCAGGTCTTCGAGTACGCCGTGGGGTTGATGGTCGCCGGCCTGCGAGCTCGCCAGCAGGCGCTCGCCCCCGGCCTGGGCGACCTGGGCCTGGACGAGCTGGCCGAGCAGTTCGACGGCGCGGTGCAGCGGTTGGCCGCCGAGCAGGTGGAACGGTCCGCGGCCACCCGTTCGGCCCGGTCCGAACGGGCTGAGGCCACCCGTTCGGCCCGGTCCGAACGGGCTGAGGCCACCCGCTCGGCCCGATCCGAGCGCGCCGCCGCGGCCCGGTCGGCACAGTCGGCCCGGACCCGCACCCGGCGCGACCGCCCCGGGGGTGAGTGAGCACTCGCTCACCCGCCGGGGCGGCTGCCCGCCAGTCGCTGCCACCGGGGTCAGCTGCTGCCGGTCGCCGCCGTCAGGTCGTAGACCGTGCTGCCGCCGACCGTGCTGGCGGCGAAGTTCTGCTGCACCCAGGACGCGATCTCCGCCGCCACGCCCGAGGAGTTGCTGCCGCCGAAGCCGCCACCGGCGATGTAGTAGTGCACCTGGCCGCTCTGCACGAGCTGCTGGAACTCGGCCAGGGTCAGCGACTGGTCGGTCCCGTTGAACCCGCCGATCGCCATGATCGGCTCCCCGCTGGCCAGCTGGACCGGCGCGGCGCTGCTGGCCGAGGTCATCGCGGCGACCCAGCGGAAGGAGCCGGCGTTCGTCTGGAGCAGGCTGACCAGAGCGCCGTCCACGGTCTGGCTGCCGCCGAACCCGCCGCCCCGCCCGCCGACTCCGCCGCCGGGAAGCGCTCCGGTGCCGCCGCCGGGAAGCGCTCCGGTGCCGCCGCCGGGGAGCGTTCCGGTACCGCCGGGGAACGCCCCCGTGCCGCCTCGGAACCCGCCACCGCCCTGCGGACCGCCGAGGCCGACTCCCCGCCGACCGCGGAACGCGCTCGCCGCCGGGCCGGAGGACCGGATCGGGCCGGTGTGCGGCTGGGCCGCCGTCGCGGCGGTGTAGGCCATCGGCCCGCCGAGCGCGGCCAGCAGGCCGACCGCGACAACCCCGGTCCGGGCCCGGCCCACCAGTGTCCGCGGGGTCAGCAGCACCCCGGCGACCGCGAGGCCGGCCAGCAGCAGGGCCCAGCGCAGCTCGGGGTGCCAGCCCGGCATCCGCCCCAGCAGCGCGAACGACCACAGCACGGTGACGGCGAGCATCCCGGCGAGCGGCAGGCGCATCGTCGGCTCCCGCCGGTTCCGCCACAGGATCGGGACCACGATGCCGACCAGCGCGCCGATCGCCGGCGCCAGCGCCACCGTGTAGTACGGGTGGATGATCCCCCGAGCGAAGCTGAACACCACGGCGGTGATCAGCAGCCAGCCTCCCCAGACCACCAGCGACGCGCGGACCAGGTCGGTCCGCCGGGCCCGCCAGGTGATCCACAGCCCGATGCCGAACGCGGCCAGCGCCGCCGGCAGCAGCCAGCTGATCTCGCCGCCCATGTCCGCGCCGAGCAACCGGGTCAACCCGGTCGGCCCCCACATGCTGCCGCCGACACCGCCGAAGCCGCCGGCACCGCCAGGGATCACCGAGCCGGTCTCGTTCCCGGTGAGCCGGCCGAAGCCGTTGTAGCCGAACATCAGCTGCAGCACGCTGTTGGTGGTGGAGCCGCCGATGTAGGGCCGGTCCGCGGCGGGGATCAGCTGCACGATCGCCACCCACCAGCCGGCCGAGGCGATCAGCGCGGCCAGCGCGACGAGCAGTTGGCCGACCCGCCGGCGCACCGGGGTGGGGCCGGCGATGAGGTAGGCCAGGCCGAACGCGGGCACCACCAGGAACGCCTGCAGCATCTTGGCCAGGAAGCCGAAACCGACTGCCGTCCCGGCCAGCACCAGCCACTTCGTCCGTCCACTCTCGACGGCACGAAGGGTGGCGTAGGCGCCGACGGTGAGCAGCAGCACGAGCAGCGCGTCCGGGTTGTCGTACCGGAACATCAGCGCGGCCACCGGCGTCGCGGTCAGCACCGCACCGGCCAGCAAGCCGGCGGCCGGGCCGGCGTAACGGCGCACCGCCGCGTACAGCACGCCGACCGTGGCCACCCCCTCCAGCGCCTGCGGGACCAGCAGGCTCCAGGAGTTGACCCCGAACAGCCGGGCGGACAGGTCCATCACCCACAGCGCGGCCGGCGGCTTGTCCACCGTGATGAAGTTCGAGGAGTCGAACGAGCCGAAGAAGAACGCCTTCCAGCTCGTGCTGCCGGCCTGCACGGCGGCCGCGTAGTAGTCGTTGGCATAGCCGGACCGGCCCAACGCCCACAGGTAGAGCACCGCGGCGGCGGCGAGCAGGCCGAGCAGGGACGGCCGGACCCAGGCCGGGTCCGCGGTCCTGCCGCGGAGCAGCCGGTGCCACCGCAGCGGCGAGCCGAGAGCGGTCGGGCGGCCTACCGGCCGGTGCACAGTTGTCGCCATGCCGATCACGGTCGGCGGCGCACCTGTGGCGGCCCTGAGACCGGGCTGGGAATCCGGTGATCCCTTGACAGCGACTGGTCTAGCCTGGTCTAGTCCTGTCCAGCCCAGTTGCCTCAGCCCGCCCGAGGTGCGCCATGTCGCGTCGCCGGATCCGCCTCACCATGGTCGCCACCGCCGCGCTGGCCTGCCTCGGCGCCGGCCTGACCGCCGCCGCCTCCCCCGCCGCGGCCGGGGACGACCACCGCGGGACGGCGTTCCGGCAGGTCGGCTACTTCGTCCAGTGGGGCATCTACGGGCGCGCGTTCTACCCCAAGAGCGTGGAGACCACGGGCGAGGCCAGCCGGCTGACCACGATCGACTACGCGTTCGAGAACGTCGGCGCCGACGGGCTGTGCTTCGAACGCAACCAGGCCGGGGCCGGCGACGCCTATGCCGACTACCAGAGGTCCTACGACGCGGCGACCAGCGTGGACGGTGTCGCCGATGTCTGGGACCAGCCGCTGAAGGGCAACTTCAACCAGCTGCGCAAGCTGAAGGCGCGCCACCCGAACCTGTCCGTGCTCGTCTCGCTCGGCGGCTGGACCTACTCGAAGTACTTCTCGAACGCCGCGCTCACCCCGGCGTCCCGGCACGCGTTCGTGGCCTCCTGCATCGACCTGTTCATCAAGGGCAACCTGCCACAGGGGCTCGACGGCGACCCGGCCGGTGGACCCGGCTCGGCCGCCGGCGTGTTCGACGGCATCGACCTGGACTGGGAGTGGCCGGGCTCGGAGGGGAACGCCGGCAACGTGATCCGCCCGGAGGACAGGGACAACTTCGCCCTCCTGCTGGCCGAGTTCCGCCGGCAGCTCGACGAGTACGGCCGGCAGACCGGACGGCACTACGCCCTCTCCGCGTTCCTGCCGGCGGCGCCCGCCAAGATCGCCGCCGGGGTCGACGTCCGGTCGGTGTTCCGGTCCCTGGACTGGGCCACCATCCAGGGCTACGACTTCCACGGCACCTGGGAGCCGACCACCAACCACCAGGCCCAGCTGTTCGCGCCGGCCGCCGACCCGACGCCGGCCCCGAAGTTCAGCGGCGACCTGGCCATCCAGACCTACCTGCGGGCGCACGCGCCGGCCGGCAAGCTGCTGCTCGGCATCCCCTACTACGGCCACGGCTGGACCGGCGTCCCCGACGTCAACCACGGCCTCTACCAACCCGGCACCGCCGCCCCCGGCACCTGGGAGGCCGGCAGCGAGGATTACAAGGTGCTCAAGACCCTCCCCGGCGCCCGCTTCTTCGACCGGCACGCCGCCGCCACCTGGCTGTACGACGGCACCACGTTCTGGTCCTACGACGACGAGCGCGCCATCGCCCGCAAGACCGCCTACATCCGCGACCACCACCTCGGCGGCACCATGGTCTGGGAGCTCGACGGCGACGACGGCACCCTCACCACGGCCATCGCCACCGGCCTCCGCTGACACAGGCGTCCGCCTGCCTAACCCCACCCTGCGACCACTCGACGCCATCCACCTGGCCACCGCGCTCCTGCTCGGTCACGAGCTGGCCGACTTCGTGACCTACGACAAGCGCCTGGCCGCGGCCGCGCGTGAGCACCGCCTGCCGGTCGTCGTCCCAGGCGGCGCAGACACCGACGAAACCGTCAGACGTTGAAGCGGAACGTCTATCCCCGGTCTGCTGACCTGCGGCGATACCCGCCACACCCGCTCTGACCTGCACCCTAGGTGCCCGGCGTCTTCCGACATCTTCCGCGCCCGTCCGGCCTCTGACGGAACACGGGCGGAACAGCCTCTCCACAGTGGACGGTCTCCGTCGTGAGGCGGCCCCGAGCCGGCGGTCTACGCGCCGAGCCCGGGGCCTTGCCGCTCCCCACTCGACTGGACCGAAGGGAACGAAGGGAACGACCATGCAAGAGCATCCCATCTACCTCACGCGCTCCGGTGAGCGAGCGCGCGCCGCGCAGGCGATCGACACCGCGGTCGGCGCCGACATGGAGGCGGCGCTGGTCGCCGCGGACACCCTCGACCTGGTCAGCCAGGCGGTGCTGGCCGCCCGGGGCGTGGCGGACCCGGCCGTGCAGCGCACCGTCCTGAGCCTGCTGTGGAACGAGCTGTGAGCCGCCCGCCGACCGCGCCGACGGCGGCCGACCCCGGCCCCGCAGTCGTCGAGCACCTGGCCTGGATGCGGCTGCGCGGCCTGTCCGAGAAGACGATCACCAGCCGGGAGCAGATCATCCGGCTGCTGGCGATCAACACCGGCCGGCCGCCGCTCGAGGTGACCGCCGCGGACCTGCAGGCCTGGCAGCGGATGCCTGGGTGGCTGACCCTGACCCCGGCCACCAGGGAGACCTACGTCTCCCACCTCAGAATGTGCTTCCGGTGGTGCGCCGACGGGGGGCTCATCGCGACCAACCCGGCGAAGGTGCTGGTCAAGCCGAAGGTGCCGCAGCGCAAGCCGAAGCCGATCTCCGAGGCGGACCTGACGCTGGCGCTGTCCCGGGTCCCGCCGGTGGTCCGGACCTGGCTGGTGCTGGCCGCCTACTGCGGGTTGCGCTGCGCCGAGATCGCCGCGCTGGCCAGGGAGGACGTGCTGGACGGCGCCGGGCTGCTGCGGGTGACCGGGAAAGGCGACAAGCAGCGGTACGTGCCGCTGCCGCCGGCGGTGTACGCGGTGCTGCTGGCGCACGGGCTGCCGGAGGCCGGGCCGGTCTTCCGCCGCGACGACGGGTCGCCGGAGACCGGCCGGCACATCAGCGCGGCCGGGAACCGCTGGCTGCACCGGCTGGGCATCAGCGCGACGATGCACCGCGGCCGGCACAGGTTCGCGACCGCGTTCTACCGGGACAGCCGGGACATCCTGGCCACCCGGGACGTGCTCGGGCACGCGCTGGTGACCACCACGCAGGGGTACGCGGCGCCGGACGAGCAGGTGACCGTGGCGACCGTGCACCGGCTGTCCGAGCGGCTGGCGGTGCCGGCATGAGCCGCCGCCGAGACGCCGCTCTGGACACCGCGGCCGACCTGATCGAGGCGTCGATGGGCGAGGACGACTACCGGCCGTTCCGGGACGTCGTGCTGGGCAGTCTCGACCGGCCCGAGCTGCTGGAGGTGGCCGGGGTGTTGCTGCACTACGCCTCGGCGTGGCTCGGCTTCCACGTGTCCGAGGAGGTCGACCGGCTGGGGGCCGACGACGACCAGGAGGCGTTCGACGCGGAGGTCGCCCGCGAGGTCGCGCTCATCCGGTACGCCGCGACTCTCGACCCGTCAGGGGGTGACCAGGAATGACCGACCCGACCACTCTCGGCGCAGCCGCCGTCGAGCACCTCGGCTGGCTGCGGCTGCGGGAGCTGTCCCCGAAGAGCATCCGGCAGCGGGAGCTAGCGCTGCGGCTGCTCGCCGGGCACCTGGCCCCGAGGGGCCTGCTCGACGCGACCTCCCGCGACCTCGACGCCTGGCAGCGGGCGGTGGCCGGCACGCTGGCAGCGCGGTCCCGGGCGTCCTACGTGTCCAACATCGCCGAGTTCTACCGCTGGGCGGTCCGGGAGGGACGGCTGCCCGCGGACCCGTCCGCGGTGCTGATCCGCCCGAAGCTGACGCCGCTGCGGCCGAAGCCGGTATCCGACCGGGACGCCACCCGGGCCGAGTCGTCGGTACCGGAGGAGGTCAGGGTGTGGCTCGTCTTGGCCGGAAAATCCGGCCTGCGTGCCGGCGAGATCGCCAGCCTGTGCCGGGCGGACGTGCTGGACGAGCTGGACGAGCCGCTGCTGCTCCTGCATGGGAAGGGTGGCAAGTCGAGGTACGTGCCCTTGCACCCGCTGGCGCTGGCCGGCCTGCGCGAGTGGGGGATGCCCGACTCGGGGCCGTTGTTCGTCGACGACGGCGGCGCCCAGCTCACCGGCGCGCAGGTCTCGCAGCGGGCTAACCACGTGCTGCGCAAGCTGCGGGTGCCGTCTTTGCACAAGTGGCGGCACCGGTTCGCGACCGAGCTGTACCGGCAGACCGGGGACCTGCTGCTGGTCCGGGACATCCTCGGGCACTCCTCCGTCGCGGTGAGCGAGATCTACGCCGAGTCGGTCCGGGCAGCGTCGGCGTACAAGGCGGTGGCGGCGCTGTGAGCCGCCGCCCCGGGCGCGCTGAGAACGCCGTACAGGTCGGCCTGATGCTCGCCCGTGGGCGCGGTGGCCGCCGCGGCGTCCTGGGCGCACGTGGTGTCCCTGGCGGTGCTGCACGGGCAGGCCGGCTGGCTGGCCGTGGCCGACGCCGCGGTGATCGAGACGACCGCCGTCTCCGCCGGCCTGGAGGTGCGCCGCCGGCGGCGGGCCGGCCGGTCCCCGGCGTTCGTGCTCGCCGTCCTGGTCGTCGCCGTCGGCCTGTCGCTGGCCGCGCAGGTCGCCGAGGCTGAGCGGTCGGTGTGGGGCTGGACGTTGGCCGCGATCCCGGCGGCCGGGTTCCTCGTCCTGGTCAAGATCGCACTGAGGGAGGTCGGAGATGGTCGATCCACTGCGGAGCCCGAACACGATCAGCGACCGGGACTGGGTCCGGCTGCAGGCCCGGGCCCGGAAGGCGGCCCCGCCGATGTTCAGCCAGCGGGCGATCGCCGGCCGGAGGCGGAGCGAGGCCCAGCGGCTGCGGCGAAAGGCGTCGTAGTCCCGGCCGGGCCGCTGGCCGCCCTGCTGCCGGCCGGGCGGGCGGTCAGGGACGACCTCGCCCGGTCAGGCCGTCCGCTGTCCCGGTCAGCGCTGTCCCGGGAGTTGCGGAGCCGCGGACAACGCATCAGTAACCAGCGTGCGGCCGACCTGCTCGCGGTGCTGGCCGCCGAGAACGGACACCCGTGAGAGCGAACGCTAGCCGTGACGATCAGCCGCCGGTGGGCCTTGACCGGCCGCCGGCCTGCGCCCGGGACAGCTGCGGCCGGCCGAACGCCCCGCCCCCGGAGTCCGTACTGCTCCGCGGCCTGCGCGCAGCGAGCCGGCCGGGCCGCGCGGCGGCGGCTGAGGCGGCTGTGCGCCGGGTGCATGGCCGAGATCGAGGCCCAGCGCAGCACGGCCCGGTACTGCTCGGCTGCCTGCCGGGCCCGAGTGTGGAGGGGGTCGCAACTCTGAGCGGCACGATCGTCCCGTTCCCGGACCGGGATCGTCCGGGACCGACCGCCGACCAGCCCGACGCCGAGCTGGTCGGCCCGGTGTACGAGGCCGAGGTCGTTGACGAGGACCCGGCCGTCCACCTGCCCGGGAAGCCGGCTGGGCGGGCGCCGGCGTACGAGGTCAGCCCGTGGTCGACCACCGTCGAGTGGCGGCCGGTCATCGCGTCGTGGCTGGCCACTGCCGAGCAGCGCCGCAAGACGCTGCGCTGGCTGGGCCGGTTCCTGTGGCACCGGGCGAGGTTCCACGGCGTGCGGCTGCCCATCTACGCGGTCCGGCTCGGGCTGCGGGTGCCGGTCGGCGCCGCCCGGGTCGCGGGGGTGCTGTTCCGCTGGCTCGGCGACTTCGGCGAGTCCAGCGAGGGGCGGCGGATGGCGCTGGACCGCAGCCAGGTCAGCGCCTACGTCTCGCTGACGCGGCTGGCGTCTGAGCGCCGGGTGGTCCGGGCCAAGGTCGCGCTCGCCGGCCTGGTCGTTCTGCTGGTCGGCTACGGGCTGCTGCGCTGGCTGGCGCCGCCGCACACCGGCTCGGCCATCCTCGGCGCGCTCGCGCTCGCGCTCGGGCTGGCGCTGGCCGGCCGCCGCCCTGAGCACCCGATCGTGTCCACCGCCTCGGTCGGCCGGAAGTACGAGCGGCTGACCGAGCCGATGGTGTACCGGGCGCTGGCCGCGGCCGGGCTCGGCGGGAAGCCGCCGAAGCCGCCGAAGCCCGGTCAGGTCGCCGCGCCGGAGCCGGCCGAGGACGCCGCGGTCGGAACCCCGGCCATCCTGGTGCCCGGCTGCATCCGCGACGGGGAGGGCTGGCTGGTCCGGTTCGACCTGCCCCGCGGGCTGACCTTCGAGGACGCCACCGCCAAGCGCACCCGGATCGCCTCCGGGCTGGACGTGGCCGCCGTCCAGGTGTTCCTGGAGGCGGTCGAGGAGTCCGCCCGGCGGGTGGTCATGTGGGTGTCCGACGTCGACCCGTACGCCGGCAAGCCGAAGCCGTCGCCGCTGGCGAAGTGCCCGAAGGTCAGCGTGTGGCAGCCGCAGCGGATCGGCACCGAACCACGCGGCCGGACCGTCCGCCCGACCCTGCTGTTCAACGCGTTCCTGATCGGCGCGATCCCCCGCCAGGGCAAGACGTACTGCGCCCGCTGCCTGGTCGCCCCGGCGATCCTCGACCCCCAGTGCGACCTGACCGTCATCGACCTGAAAGGCGGCCGCGACTGGAAGGCCGCCGAGCAGGTCGCGGTCACCTACCGCTCCGGCGACGACGACGAGGACGTCGCGTACGCGGTGGCGGTGCTGGACCGGATCATCGGCGAGGCCCGGGCCCGGTTCGCCGCGTTCCGGCAGCTACCCGACGAGCAGTGCCCCGAGTCGAAGCTCACCCCCGAGCTGGCCGCCCGCGGGATGCACCCGCACGTCATCGTGCTCGACGAGGTGCAGAACCTGCTCCGGCACCCGGTGTACGGCAAGGACGCGTTGCCGCGGTTGGTCTGGTTGGCGAAGACCGCGCCGGCGGCCGGCTACACGCTAGTGCCGGCCACCCAGCGGCCGTCCGCGGACGTGATCCCGGCCGACCTGCGGGACAACATCTCCGTCCGGCTGGCCCTGAAGACGATGGACTGGCGCAGCTCGGACACCATCCTCGGCGCCTCAGCCGCGTCGATCGGCATCGAGAGCTACACCCTGCTCGCCGGCAAGCACGCCGGGGTGGCCGTGGTCCGCGGCGTCGACAACGGCCGCGGCGGCGACCATCAGACCGTCCGCACCGACCTGCTGACCGGGGAGGACTTCACCCGGATCTGCCAGGTGGGCCGGCAGCGCCGCATCGACGCCGGCACGCTGCGCGGGATGGCCGCCGGCGAGGTCGACCAGGTCGCCGCGGAGGTCTCCGTGCTGGATGATGTCCGCGCGGTGTGGCCGGGCGCCGAGCCGAAGGTGTGGGCCGAGGTCCTCTGCCAGCGGCTCGCCGAGCTCCGCCCGGCCCTGTACGCCGGCCTTGACCCCGCCGGCCTCACCGCCGCTCTCAGCCGGCACGGCATCGGCTCGATCCAGGTGTTCCGGGACGGCGCGAACCGCCGCGGCTACGCCCTGGACGCGGTCCAGGCGGCGCCTAGCAGCGGCGAGCGGACATAGCAGGCCCGCCGCTATGCATAGCACCCCCGCTAGCGGCCGGCACGTCTCTGACCTGCGGCCTAGCACCTAGCAGCCGGATCCAGAATCCCCGGGAAGGAGCCATGATGGGCACTCTCGTCATCGGCGCGCTGCTGCTATGTGCGCTGTACGGGCTCGCGTGCGCGATCTGGCCGTACGCCGCCTGCGGCCGGTGCGAGGGTGCCGGCAAGATCCGCTCGCCGGGCGGGAAGGCGTGGCGGGCCTGCCCGCGCTGCCACCGGACCGGGGAGCGGCTGCGGTGGGGCCGGCGGCTGTTCGGCAGCCCACGACGGGGCCCGGCGGCGCTGAGTCCGCAGTTGCCTCTCCAGCGCCATGATCGGCGGGAGCGGCGGGCTCACGAGAATTGTTGACGGAGTCACGCCGCTATCGATAGCCTTTCCGTTGACAGCGTCAACGGTTAGGGGTGACGATGGCAGACGACCTGAAGGCGATCCGCAAGGCGCTCGTCGCCCAAGGTTGGACCATCCGCCCCGGCGGAAAGCACGACATGGCCTACCCGCCCGACAAGACCAAGCCTGCTGTCGTCCTGCCGTCCACCCCCAGCGGCGGACGCTGGCGCCAGAACCTGCTCGCACAGCTGCGCCGCTCAGGCTTTCGATGGGAGGAACGATGAGCACCCTGTGGGCCGTGACCCTGGACGTCCGGGCCGACCGGCCGCTGTCCGACGACGAGGTCGGCGACCTGGTCGACATGCTCGCAGAGCACGGCGCCGCAGTCGCCGTCGCGGGCCCGGTCCTGTCCGTCACCCTGTCCGCGGGAGCCGCCAACGCCAGCTCGGCGCTGGCCGAGGCTGAGGATGTCGTGACCGAACGGCTGGGCAAGCTCGGGGTGCAGATGGCCGGCCTGGACGCAGCGGAGATCCTGACCGCCGAAGAGCAGGACCGGCGGCTCGCCGAGCCGGTCCTTCCGAGGCTCGCCGGAGTCTCTGAGGTTGCCGAAATGCTCGGGGTGACCCGGCAGCGGGCGAGCGCACTCACTGCGCACCCGGAGGCGCCGGCGCCGGTGGCGCGCCTGGCATCCGGGCCGGTGTACGTGTGGAACTCGTGGCAGCGGTTCGCGGAAGTCTGGCCGCGACGGGCAGGCCGGCCGCAGCGCGTAGGCTGACGCACCTCGTGACTCACGGTAGCCGAGCCCGCCCAGGCCCGTCAGGTCGATCGCGGGCCACCGCTCAGCCCAGGAAGCAGCGCAGCCGCAGCCGAGGCGGGCGGGCGCAGGCGGATCACAGCCGCGAGGTACGGCTCCCGCGCCTTCGGTTCCGGCGTACACGCGTGGTATGGATCGCCTGCTGCCCATCTACCAGAGACAGCCGGCCCCGCGCGTCCGGTGCCGTTCACGCCCGCCCGCCCCGGCCGGCCCCTCACCGCGCCCCACGGTCCGGCGGGAACAGGTCGTCGTACAACACCGCGGCCATCGCGTCCGCGTCCGCCCGGTCAAGGCCCTGCCGGTCATACTGCGACAGGCCAGCCGGACCCCGCGCCCAGTCCTTCACCCGCCGCTCGTACTCCCGGACCCCCGGATGACCCGCATAGGCGCTCGCCGCGACCTCACCGTCCGGGCCCGACACATCCTCGACTATCGCCAACGCCCGCGCCCCGTCCCGCTCACCCGCCACCGCATGCCGCGCCTGCCACGGGATACGCGGCAGCGCGGCCCGCACCCGCTCGTCACCCGACGCGACGAACGGCGGCAGGTCACCGGAGACGAACAGGGTCGGCGGCGGCCCCTCAGCCGACGCCACCGCGAACAGCGCCGGGCGGGACCGGGCGATCTCCGCGACCAGCGGGTTCACGTCCGCCGCCGGACCCCGCGCGCCACCGCCGGCCGAGGCCCGCAGCCCCACGCCTGGCCTCGCCAGCGCCGGCTCAGCGGCGGCGATCCGCTCCTCCAGGGCCTGCTGGTAGCCCGGCTCGTTCACGCACCGCGCCGCGTGCTGAGAACGCTCGGCGTCCTGGATCACACCAGCCGCGATCGCCCGGCCGACCACGTTCCGGCCGGCCGCCGCATCCGCCCGCAGATCCCACCAGTTGCGGCTCTCAGCCGCCTCCCTGCGGGATCGCAGGTCCGCCAGGATGTCCTCGCAGGTCACCCCGACCGCGGGATCGGACGCCCGGAAACGCGACAGGTCGACGCGGTGCCGCGCCGCGAAGGCCCGGGCCTGCGCGGTGGCTCTCGGCTCGGTCATCGCCGGCCCGCCAACTCGGCCCGGTACTCGCCCAGCACCCGGCGCACCTCCGCCACCGGCGTGCCCTCCGGCAGCTCGCACGCCGCGGTCAGCAGCACCCGGTCCGGCGTCCGCCCGGCCAGATGGTCCAACACGTCATCGTCGGTGACCGTCACCCCGTCGGCCGGCCACACCCGCCGCAAGTCCACCCGGCAGCGATCGGCCAACTGCACCGCCGCCAGCTGCGCCCGCGGCCTCACGACGCGGCCCTGCGGCGCAGCGCGAGCGCGGCGACCTCCGCCCGGTCCAGCCGCCACGTCTGCCCGACCAGCCGGCCCAGCTCCTCCCGCCGGGCCAGCCGGCGGACCTGACGCTCACTCACCCCGATCATCCTGGCGGCCTCCTCCGTGCCGATCTCGTCCAGCGGCCACGGTGGCGGCTCCGGCTCATCGCGGACGTCCGCAGGTCCGCCGGCGGACACGAGCGCGGCCTGCTCCGCCTCGTCCAAGACCGCCCGCAACGCCAGCACCGCCCGGCGCGCCGTGATGCGGTCCCGCTCCTGGGCGGTGCGCACTGCCCACCGGAACGCGCGGGCCAGGACCGGGACGTCGGCCGGCGCCAGCTGCACCCACCCGCCAGCCAGATGCCGCGACCCGGTCACGGCGCGTCGCCACCTGCCGGCAGGACAGCCGGGTCCTCGCCGCCGATCAGCAGCACCTCGCCGCGGGCCACCAGCGTCGCCAGGTGCGCGCCGGCGTCAGCAGCGGCCAGCAGCGGGCGGATGTCGAACCCGGCCAGGGCGATCCCGCGCACGTCCACGCCAGCCAGCAGCACCCCGACAGCCGCCGTCCAGGCGGCCTCCGGGGTCGGTGCGGCCTGCGCCGCCAGCACCGCAGCCCGGGCCCGGGCCATCGTCTCCACGCCAGTCGGCAGCGGCGACTCGCTCACCACGGGAACGGCTCCCGCCGCCGGTACGACGGCTCGTCATCGTCGAGCGGCAGCGTCGTGCCGGCCGGCGTGCCGAGCAGGTGCCGCGCCGCCACCGCGACCGTCACCCGGCGCAGGCAGCGCGGGCACTCGACCCGCCCCTCGAAGTCGACCAACAGTCGATGCGGGCCGATCACCACGACCGGCTCAGCCAGCGCCTGCGGCGCCGGGGCGGCCGACGACGGCTGGCCGGTCCCCTCACCCGCGGCCGCCGCTGCTGGCGGCTCCGGCTCGTCCACCGGCTCGGCGGCAGGCCGGCGGGGCGGCGGTCTGGTCGCCGCCATGATGATCCGGTGCGTGGCCTGCCGGGACAGCCCGACCCGGCGCGCGACCACCCGCACCGACTGGCCAGTCCGGTGCAACTCCAGGACCTCGGCCGCCTGCTCGGGTGTGTAGCTCGGCGGATGCGGCATCCGTCACCCACCCGCCGGGCCCGGGCCGCCGTGGCGCTCATGCGGATAAATCTCACCCCTGCGGTGCGTTTCCGCAGGCCAGAGCCGTGCACGCTCCGCTACCGGCCCTGGCCCTGCCAGTGTCACGCTCTGCCACGGCATACCGGGGCAGAACCGGGCAGACCGCCGGGCACGCTCCGTAGCTACAGCCAGTCGCCCGTCCGCCACGGCGACGACCGGCCGGCCAGGCGAGCGTGCTCCATCAGCCGGCCCCGGTCCCGGTCCGGCAGCCCCAGCACCGACGCCAAAGCCACCGCCACAGCCACCGACGGCGCCCGTATCCCGCACTCCAGGTTGGACACGAACGCCCGCGACACCCGCACCCGCCGGCCCAGCGCCTCCTGCGACCATCCACGCTCGACCCGCCAGCGGCGCAGGTCCGCGGCCAGCTCCGGCGGCACCCGATGCCGCGTCGACTCCATCCGAGACGCCTCCCGCCGACCAGTGTCGACGGGCGATGCCATGAGCTACCCGGGATCCAAAGGTGTGTCGTCGGCCAGGTCGTGTCCTCCGGGAACCGGGACAGGTCATGGCTCGGTCACCTCGGCGTCTGACCAGTCCAGGTCTGGCGGTGGTTCCTCAACGGGCCATCCGTCGCTGAAGTAGAGGGGAGATGTACGAGGGGGTGTTGTCGCAGCTGCTTGGCCGTTCGGGGGCCCACCCCCTTCGGGGGTAGGGGGGTCGTACGTACATTTCTCCTCTGTTTCGGGCCAGTGCTGGCGGAGCCAATCGGACGGCCGCCATCTGTCATGGGCATTTGGGGCGTCGCTGGTCTTGGTGCGGTCGGCGATGCCGAGTAGCGCGAGGTCTTCGAGGTGCTCGCGGGCGGTGGATGTCGCCATCCGGACCTTGGTTGCGATGTCGGTGGTGGTGACCGGGTCGGGCCGCGGGTTGTGCAGGCTGGCCGGCGGTAAGTCGAGCAGCACCCGGGCCAGGGAGACTCGGGTGGACGGCACGCAGTCGAGCGCGACCCGGGCGAGCACCGACCAGGAGGTGTCGGTGTCGCAGCCGATGGCCTCCAGCCCGCCGAGGAGCCGGGCGAGCGCGGTGACGAGTCGGCCGGGACCTTCGACCTGCGGCAGGTAGAGGACGTCGCGGCGGTAGCCGTCCCGGGCGACGCCGGTGCGGGCCCGGGCGGTGAAGGTGGCGAGCGCGACCAGCCGTGCGGTCTCGGCTTCGTCGAGTTCCCGGTTGACCTTGCCGGTGTCGGCGTGCTCGACCAGGCCCGCGAGCGCGTCGGCGAGCTCGGCCCGCATCCGGGTTTCCCGGCCGCGGTGGGCCAGCGCCATCTGGCCTGTCTTGGCCGGGTCGACGTCGGGCAGACGCAACAGCAGGAAGCGGTCACCAAGGGTGGACACGACCGCGTGGTAGCCGTCGAAGGCGGGTGTGACGCCGCCGAGCAGGCCGCATTTGCCGCGCCAGGTGAGCACCCGGCCGCCGTCGGTGCCGACTGGCCGGTCCCAGCGTCCGTCGTAGACCTCGCGTAGGGCGGCCAGCGCTTCGGCTCGGGTGTCGCGGTTCTGCGCAAGGACCGAGGTGAAGTCCTTCGCCAGCAGGATCCCGAAGTCACCGATCTGGCGGAGCACTCCTCCAGTGGCGTCCTTGGTGCGTTCCCGCTTGCCGGTACCGGACAGCAGCGCGGAGGCGGTCAGGGTGGCTACCGAGCGCACGTAGGGCAGGCCGGCAGCGGCGGAGAGCAGCTCGGTCTTGCCGGTGGATGGCGCCGAGACGATCAGCAGCCAGACGGGGTCGCCGGCCGCGCGGTTGGCCACGATGGTGCCGGCGATGGCGTACACCGGGGCCGGGTCGTTGAGGTGCAGCCAGCGGCGGAAGGTCTTGACCACGTCGGCCAGCGGCCGCGGCTCGGGTGTCGGTCTGGGCGGCGGCGGACCGGGCGGCTGGTCGTCCTCGGGTAGTTCGGCCTCGCGTGGTCCGGGTGGGTCGGGCCGGACGAGTTTGAGCAGGTCCGGCAGGCTGTAGCCGCGGGCGATCGCGTCGTCGAGGCCGGTCTTGTCGTCGGTGTCGGGTAGGTGCAGGTGCCTGACGGCGGCGCCCTTGCTGGTCAGGTAGCCGGCGAGAGCGGTCAGCGCCTTGCGCACGCCGGGTTTGCGGGCGACGTCGCCGTCGAACGCCAGGACCACCGTGCGGCCGTTGAGCGCGACGTCGGCCCAGTCCGGCAGCGCGGTCCTGCCGCCGACCGCGTTGGTGCCGCGCCAGCTCCAGACGCCGGACAGCGAGACGCACGGTGTGTCGAGGCCGGCCATCGAGTCGGCCTTCCGCGAGCCCTCGGTGACCCACAGCGGCACCTTCGGGTCATCGAGCATCGGGCCGATGCCGGGCGGTACGTCCAGGCCGGCCCGCTGGCCGCGCGGCGTCTCGTACTTCACCACCCGGCCGTTGGTGATCCGGGGTGTGTCGGGCCTGTACTGGTAGCCCCAGGTCGAGCCGTCCTTGCCCAGTAGCGGGATCAGCAGGCCGGGCACGTTCTGGCCGTCCCGGGCGATGCTCAGCCCGTCGAGCCGCTTCTTGGTGTCCACGCTGACGTACCCGCGGGCGTGGGCTAGCTCCGGCGGGATCGCGGAGTCGGCGAGCAGCTTCGCGTGCTGCGGGAACAGGGCCAGGCTGTAGCCGGTCACCGCGCCCACATCCGCTCGGCCAGCGCGCCGTCAACGACGCCGCGAATCCGGGCGGTGAGCCGCTCGCCGTAGGTGACGAGCTTGGCGTCGATCTCGTCATCGTCCAGGCCAAGCGCGGTCAGGCGGACCGCAGCGGCCTGCACGTCGAGCGCGATGGCGCGGTCGAGCTGCGCGAACCACAGGGCCCGCTCGTCGCCCTCGAAGGGCGGCGGCTGGCAGATGGCGCTCACGAGCCGGCCTCGCAGGCGTCGCAGAACGAGCCGACCGACAGCAGCGGCCGACCGCCGTCGACGACGCCGGTCTGCACCCAGCGGAGCACGACCGCGTCGGTCTCAGCGAACCGCCCGCATCGCCAGCACCGGGCTACCGCACGGGATACTTCCGCCCCGGCCGGCCGGTCGGTCCATCCGACATAGCCCAGCTCGTCGGCGCGCTCCCGCCACTGTTCGACGGTGATACCGAGGTCCGCCGCGATCTGCCGCTCGACCCGGTCGAGGAGAGCGCTCACGACGCTCGCCGCCCTTGGCCGAGGTGCCGGATCGCCAGCACCGCGGTCGGGTCGCGGTGTGGGCCGCCGAACGACTCATCCGGGTGCCTTGCCAGTAGGTCGGTGGCTGGCCGGCGGCGTTGTGCGACACTGGCGGCGTTGGTGGTGGTGGCGTCCTGCTGGACGTTGGGGCCGGGGTGTTGGCGAGCGCCCCGGCCTTGCCGTCCCGGCGGCGCCAGGATCCGGGCGGTCACGGCTCAGGCGGACTTGTCAGTCTGAGCCGTGAGCCACTGCTCGACATCCCGGCGCCGGTACCGCAGCCAGCGGCCGACCCTCGCCGCGGGCGGCCCGACACGCCGATGCTTCCACTGGTAGAGCGTCGCTACCGGCACTCGTAGGAACTCCGCGACCTCTTCGGCTGTCATGACCTCGGACCCCACTGTCAGCCGCCGCCCCTCCGAGCGATGCGCTGCAGAAGCACAAATCTGTGATCCTGTCGCTACTCGTGAGTTTCCGCGATCTCTTGCGGCGTGTCAAGGACTCGGGATACTGTGCTCCTGTGACACAGGAGCCGGGCGGCGGTGCCGATGTCGTGAGCGTCGTCGCCGCCCGGATGCGGCACTACCGAAAGTACCGAGGGATGAGCGCGGCAAAGCTGGCCGAGGAGATGAGCGCCCAGGGTGTGCCCTGGAAGCGGGACATCGTCGCCAACCTGGAGGCTGGTCGACGGCGCACTGTCGATGTCGGCGAGCTGCTTGCCCTCGCGGTGGTGTTGGAGATTCCACCCGCTCTGCTGCTGATCGATATCGAGGCGGAGAGCTCAGAGATCACGCCGAAGACGGCGGTCCTGCCTTACGAGGCGCTGCTCTGGACGATGTTCGGGGACCCGCTGCCGGGACAGGAGCGGCGGTACCAGCTCGGCGCGGCTGGCAGCGCGGTGTACTACGTCGAGCTGCTCCGGGCCGCATACGCCGATATCAGGAACCTGGACCGAGCCATGCAGTCGGACAGCCCACCCTCCGCGGAGGGCCGCGAGCTGTACGGCCAGGCACGCCGCCAGGCGATGCACAGCCTGGTGGAGGCGGCACGGGCGCTGCGGCTACGCAACGTCCCGATTCCCGCCAACATCGCCGCCAGCGTGGCCGATGCCGAGGAGGCGCTCGCCCCCGATGAGCACCGCCGGGCCGAGAGCCGGCAGTCCGCAGCCGGGGAGGGCTGACCAGTGGGCCGGGTACGGGATCTCTGGCACGACAAGCGCTCCGGCGAGCGGGACCGCAAGGCATGGCAAGGGCAAGCGCTGGCTCGCGGTGTACCCCGTGGACGGCCAGGAGAAGACCAAGGCATTCGACCGGAAGGCGGATGCCGAGAACCGGGTGACCACGGTGGAGGCCGAAGCGCTGCGCGGCGAGTACGTCGACCGCTCGGACCGGACCACGGTCGCCGAGAAGGCGCGGCAGTACGCGGCGAGCCGGCCGCACAACCCACGCACCCGGCGCCGGGTGGAGAGCCTCATCCGCAACGACATCGAGGGCACTCCGCTCGGCGCCCGCCGGCTCCGGGACGTGCGGCCGTCCGAGGTCCAGGCGTGGGTGACGGACCGGTCCCGGAAGCTGGCGCCCTCGACGCTGCGCAACCTCGTCTCGTTCGTCCGGTCGGTGTTCGCCGCGGCGGTGCTGGACCGGCAGATCGGCGCCTCGCCGTGCGTGCGGCTGTCGCTGCCGTCGACTCGGCGGGAGAAGATCGTCCCGCTCACGGCCGAGCAGGTCCGGGTGCTGGCCGCCGCGATGCCGCTCCGGAACCGGGCCATGGTAATCGTTCAGGCCGGCCTCGGCCTGCGGATCGGCGAACTGCTGGCGCTGCGCGCCCAGGACGTCGACTTCCTGCGCCGCACCGTCCGCGTCGAGACCCAGATCGCCCCCGGTGAGCGCACCCGGTGCGACCCGAAGACACCGTCCAGCAAGCGCACCATCCCGCTACCGACGATCGTCGCCGAGGCGCTGGCCGAGCACATGCGTCGCTTCCCGCCACTGGCGGACGGGACGCTGTTCCACACCCGGTTCGGCCAGCCCTACCGGCACGACTACTACGGCTCGCGGATCTTCCGGAAGGCGGTGGCGGTGGCCGGGCTGCCGGCCGGGACGACACCGCACGACCTGCGCCACCACTACGCCTCGGTCCTGATCCACGCTGGCGAGAGTGTGATCGCGGTGGCCGAGCGACTCGGTCACGAGGACGCGACGCTGGTGCTCAAGACCTACGGGCACATCATGCCGAACTCGGAGGACGGAACCCGCCGGGCGATCGACGCGGCCTGGTCGGCCGCCACTGAGACGGAACAGAGCCGGAACACGGAGCGATCATGAATGCTCCGATGCAGGTCGGCGGCCTACCGACCCGCTCGGTCAGAGGTTGAAGCGGAACTCGACGACGTCGCCGTCGGCCATGAGGTAGTCCTTGCCCTCGATGCGGACCCGGCCGGCGGCTCGGGCGGCGGGCATGGAGCCGGCGGCGACCAGGTCGGTGAAGGAGACGACCTCGGCCTTGATGAAGCCGCGCTGGAAGTCGGTGTGGATCACGCCGGCGGCCTCGGGGGCGGTGGCGCCGGCGCGGATGGTCCAGGCCCGGGACTCCTTGGGGCCGGCGGTGAGGAAGGTCTGCAGGCCGAGGGTGCGGAAGCCGACCCGGATCAGCTGGTGCAGGCCCGGCTCGTCCTGGCCGATCGAGGCGAGCAGCTCGCGGGCGTCCGCCTCGGGCAGCTCGATCAGCTCGGATTCCGCCTTCGCGTCCAGGAAGATCGCCTCGGCCGGGGCGACCAGCTCGCGCAGCGAGTCGAGGTACCCGCGGTCGGCCAGCTCGGCCTCGTCGACGTTGAACACGTACAGGAACGGCTTCGTGGTCAGCAGCGACAGCTCGCGCAGCGGGGTGGGGTCGACGCCGGCGCCGGTCAGGGTGCGGCCGGAGTCGAGCACCTCCCGGGCGGCGCGGACCGCCTCGACCACCGGCTGACGGTCCTTGCCCAGCCGGGCCTCCTTCTCCAGCCGGGGCAGCGCCCGGTCGACCGTCTGCAGGTCGGCCAGCACGAGCTCGGTGTTGACCGTCTCGATGTCGTCCTTCGGGGCGATGCGACCGTCCACATGCACCACGTCCGGGTCGGAGAAGGCGCGGATCACCTGGCAGATGGCGTTCGCCTCGCGGATGTTGGCGAGGAACTTGTTGCCAAGCCCCTGACCCTCGCTGGCGCCCCGGACCAGCCCGGCGATGTCGACGAAGCTGACCGTGGCCGGCACCACCCTGGCGCTGTCGAACATCCTCGCCAGCACCTCGAGCCGGCCGTCCGGTACCCCGACGACGCCGACGTTCGGGTCGATCGTGGCGAACGGGTAGTTCGCCGCGACCACCGAGTTCTTCGTCAGCGCGTTGAACAGCGTCGACTTGCCGACGTTGGGCAGCCCGACGATGCCGATGGTGAGGGACACGGCACCCGAGTGTATGCGGCGGGCCCGCCCGGTTGCCCGGTGCGCCGATGGGCATGGCCGCCGGCTGACCCGACTCTCCGACGCGCCGGGGCGGCCTGCCCGGAAACGTCGGCGATCTGCGTCACCATGCCTGCATGGACGCCGGGACGGTGCTGCTGTGCCTGGCCGGGCTGCTGGCCGGGCTGGCCGCCGGGCTGTCGCTCGGCCGGGCCGCCACGGCCAGGGCGACCGCCGAGCGCGACGCACTGCGCGGCGAGCGGGACGTCCTTCGTGCCGACCGGGCGACGACGGACGAACGGGCTCGGGCGGCCGAGGCGGAGGCGGCCGGCCTGCGGGCGGCGCTGGCGGCCGAGCGGGCGGCCGCGGCGGAGAAGGCGGCGATCGCAGAGCAGGGCGAGACGCGGCTGCGGGAGACGTTCCAGGCACTGTCGGCCGAGGCGTTGCGGCAGAACACGGAGGCGTTCGCAGCGCTGGCCGAGTCCCGGCTGAAGCAGGCAACCACCGAGGCGAGCGGCGACCTTGCCCAGCGGCAGCAGGCGATCGAGGCACTGGTAGGTCCGCTGCGCGAGTCGCTGGGCAAGGTCGAGTCGCAGATCCGCACCGTGGAGAAGGACCGCGCCGGCGCGTACCACGCGCTGCTGCAGCAGATCGGCACCATGCGGCAGACCTCCGAGCAGCTCCGGGTCGAGACCGCACAACTGGTCACCGCGCTGCGGGCGCCGCAGGTTCGCGGCCGCTGGGGAGAGATGCAGCTGCGCCGGGTGGTCGAGTCCGCCGGGATGGTCGAGCACTGCGACTTCGAGGAGCAGGAGACGTCGTCCACGGAGGACGGCGTGCTGCGGCCGGACCTGGTCGTCCGGCTGGCCGGCGGCAAGCACGTCGTGGTGGACGCCAAGGTGTCGTTCGTCGGCTACCTGGAGGCCACCGAGGCCAGGGACGACGCCCGTCGACATGAGCGGCTGCGGGCGCACGCCCGGCACCTGCGCGACCACGTCGACCGGCTCGCCGACAAGGCCTACTGGCAGCGCTTCGACCCGTCGCCGGAGTTCGCGGTCTGCTTCGTCCCGGCGGACGCGTTCCTCAACGCCGCGCTGGAGCAGGAGCCGGCGCTGCTGGAGTACGCGTTCGAGCGGAATGTCGTGATAGCCACGCCTTCCACTCTTATCGCGCTGCTGCGCACGATCGCGTACACCTGGCGGCAGGAGGCGCTGGCCCGCAACGCCCGCCAGGTGCACACCCTGGCCCGGGTGCTGTACACCCGGCTGGCCACACTGGGCGGGCACATCAGCGGGGTCGGCGACTCGCTGAACAAGGCGGTGCGGAAGTACAACGAGGCGGTCGGGTCGCTGGAGAGTCGGGTGCTGGTCACCGCCCGCCAGCTGTCCGAGCTCAAGGTCGTGGACGAGGATCTGGGGAGCCTGCGCCAGGTGGAGTCGCTCGCCCGCGGCGTCCAGGCGCCGGTGCTGGTGTCCGGTGACTCGATCGTGCCGCTGCCGAGCGGGACGAAGTCCGCCAAGTCGGCCGCCATGGCCCGGCAGGGCGACCTGCTGGAGGACCGCGAGGTCTCCGGCGGCTGACTCTGAACGCTAATCCGCCCTGCGGCGTCTACCGTGAAGAGCCCGAGGACGGGAAGGAAGCGGTGAGCTACAGCGGCGTAAAGGCGCGGCGGGATCCGGCGCTGGCCGCCGGACGCAGCCGGTCGTTCGGTGCCGCCCGGGCCGTGCTGCTGCTGGTCGCGGTGGCGCTGGCCGGCGGCTGCGTCGACGTGGTGACCGGCACCGGCCTCCGGCTCGGCTTCGCGATCGGCCTCACCCTCGGCTCGCTGCTGGCGGCGCTGCTGGTGCGCCGGCAGGGCCTCCTCGCGGTCGTGTTCGCGCCGCCGTTGGTCTTCCTGGTCGCCTCGTTGCTGTTCGTGCTGGTCTCGCCGGGCGGCTCCGGCAGTACCGGCCGGCTGCTGGACGCCGCCACCGGCTGGCTGGTCTACGGCTTCCCGACCATGGCGACCGCCACCGGCGTCGCGGTGATTACCGCGGGTCTCCGGGTCGCCGGCGGCGGCCGATACTGACCGGCCAGCTCAGCCCGCCGGGGCGTCGGCCGCGCGCAGGTCGAGGCGCAGCTCCCGGGGCAGCGCGAAGACCAGGCGCTCCTCGGCCGCGGTGACGTCCGCCACATCGGTGAAGCCGCGCGCGGCCAGCCAGTCGAGCGCCTCGGTCACCAGCACCTCGGGCACCGAGGCCCCGCTGGACAGGCCCACCGTGTGCACATCGTCCAACCAGGACTCGTCGATAGCGGCGGCGTTCTCCACCAGGTGGGCGGCCGGGGCGCCGGCGTCCAGCGCCACCTCGACCATGCGCACGGAGTTCGACGAGTTCGCCGAGCCGACCACGAGCAGCAGGTCGACCTGGCCGGCGATGACCTTGATCGCCGCCTGCCGGTTCTGCGTGGCGTAGCAGATGTCGTCGCTCGGCGGCGACTGCAGCGCCGGGAACCGCTCCCGCAGCGCCGAGACGGTCTGCATCGTCTCGTCGACCGACAGCGTCGTCTGGGACAGCCAGACCACCCTGTTCGGATCGCGCACGGTCAGCCGGGCCGCGTCCTGCGGGCCGTCCACCAGGTGGATGTGCTCGGGCGCCTCGCCGGTGGTGCCGACGACCTCCTCATGGCCCTCGTGGCCGATCAGCAGGATGTCGTAGTCGGCCTCGGCGAACCGCCGCGCCTCGTTGTGCACCTTGGTGACCAGCGGGCAGGTCGCGTCGATGGTGCGCAGCCGGCGCCGGGCCGCCTGCTCGTGCACCGCGGGCGCCACGCCGTGCGCGGAGAAGACCACGATGGCGCCCTCCGGCACCTCCTCGGCCTCGTCCACGAAGATCGCGCCCTTGGCCTCCAGCCCGCGCACCACGTGCAGGTTGTGCACGATCTGCTTGCGCACGTACACCGGCCGGCCGTAGCGGCGCAGCGCCTCCTCGACGGTGTCGACCGCGCGTTCGACCCCGGCGCAGTAGCCGCGCGGTCTGGCCAGCAGCACCCGGCGGGGACGGTCGGAGTCCATGCCCTGATCGTACGTGCGGGCGCGGCGACGCCCCGAACGAGCCATAGGCTGAGCGCATGAAAGAGCGAAGCGAGCGAATCGGGGAGCACGGTGCGCCTCGTGTCGCCGCCCCGCCCGCAGCGAAGCGAGCGCGGGCATGAGCGTGTCGATCCCGATGCCGCTACGGGCCGCCGCCGGCCTCGCCGCCGCGGCCATCGACGAGGCGCGCCGGCTGCCGGACCGGCTGATCGGCCTGCCGGTGCTCGCGGTGAGCACCGCACTGCAGGCGTCGCTGAAGGCGCAGCAGCGCTATATCGAGCTGGTTGCCCGCGGCGACCAGCTGCTGGAGCAGCTGCGCGGGCAGCAGGAGAGCACACCGGCGTGGGCCCGGTTCGACGACGACGAGTCCGCCCGGCCCGGCCCCGGCCGCCCGTCCGCGTTCGATGTGGCCGAGCCGCCGCCGGCCGAATCGCAGCCGCCGGCCGGCAACCCGGCCGGTGGCGCGGAAGACCTGGCGACCGACCTCGCACCGGACCCGCGCGGGGACGAGGAGATGGCCGCGGTGGCGCTGGCCGAGGCCGAGGCCGAGTACGACCGGTTCGGCGCCGGGGGGCCCGGGACCGCGCCGGAGGTCGCTGCCGCGGAGGCGCTCGAGGCCGGCACCGGGCCCGGCACTGAGCCGGGGGGCACCGGGCCGGGGGGCACCGGGCCGGGGGGCACCGGGCCCGGCGGCGACGAGCACCGCGCGGAGGAGGAGATCGACGCGGTGGCGGCCGACCCGGCGCAGTACGAGCGGTACCTGGACACCACGCCGCCGCTGCCCGGCTACGACCAGCTCACCGTCGCCCAGCTGCGCGGCAAGCTCCGCACCCTGTCCGAGGCGACGCTGGTGGACCTGATCGCCTACGAGCGGGGCGCCGGCCAGCGACCGGCGTTCCTGTCCATGCTGGAGAACCGGCTCGCCTCCGTGCGGGCCCGGTAGCCCGGACGTGACGAACCCGACCAGCCCGGAGGCGCCCTGGCCGGTCCGTACCGTGGCGCTGAAGATCGCCGAGTGGGTGGCCAGGCTCGGCGAGGTCTGGGTGGAGGGCCAGGTCGCCCAGCTCTCCCGGCGGCCCGGAGCGGCGACCGCCTTCCTGGTGCTGCGCGACCCCGCCGCCGACCTGTCGCTCACCGTCACCTGCCGGCGGGAGGTGCTCGACGGCGTCGCGCTGGCCGAGGGGGCCCGGGTGGTGGTGCACGCCCGGCCGGACTTCTATCTCGCCCGCGGCACACTCTCGCTGCGGGCCAGCGAGATCCGGCCGGTCGGCATCGGCGAGTTGCTCGCCCGGCTGGAGCGGCTCAAGCGGCTGCTCCACGCCGAGGGGCTGTTCGCGGCCGACCGAAAGCAGCCGCTGCCGTTCCTGCCCGGTCGGGTGGGGCTGATCACCGGGCGGGCCAGCGCGGCCGAGCGGGACGTGCTGGAGAACGCCCGGCGCCGCTGGCCGGCGGTCCGGTTCCGGGTGGAGAACGTGGCCGTGCAAGGACCGACCGCGGTGCCCTCCATCGTGGACGCGCTGCACCGGCTGCAGGCCGATGCCGAGGTGGACGTCATCGTCATTGCCCGCGGCGGCGGCTCGGTCGAGGACCTGCTCCCGTTCAGCGACGAGGCGCTGTGCCGCGCGGTCGCGGCCTGCCGGACCCCGGTGGTGAGCGCGATCGGGCACGAGCCGGACACCCCGCTGCTCGACCTGGTCGCCGACCTGCGCTGCTCGACGCCTACCGACGCCGGCCGGCGGATCGTGCCGGACGTGGCCGAGGAGCAGGCCCGGCTGGACACGTTGCGCACCCGCGGCCGGCACCAGCTTGCGGCTCGGCTGGACCGGGCCCGGGACGAGGTGGCCGGCCTGCGGCACCGCGGCCGGTGCAAGATCGTGTCCGGAGTGGACGGTGCGGTGGTGGAGACCCGCGGGCTGCGCGACCGGGCCCGGCGCTGCGTGCAGTCCAGAGTGGACGCCGCGGTGGCCGATCTGGAGCACGCCAGGGCTCGGGTGGCCGCGCTCAGCCCGGCGGCCACGCTGCAGCGCGGATATGCGGTGGTGCAGCGTGCCGATGGCGCCGTGGTCCGGCGCCCGTCCGATGTGGATGAAGGCGAGGCGGTCCGGATCCGGCTCGCCGAGGGCAGCATCGGCGCCGTGGTCGGCGGACGCTGAGCACCGGCGGCAGGAGGGAGGCGGGGTGGCCGAGGTGGGCGAGCCGGTCGGCGCCGGCGAGGCGCTCGGCTACGAGCAGGCCCGCATGGAGCTGGCCGACGTGGTGGCCCGGCTGGAGGCCGGCGGGCTCAGCCTGGAGGAGTCGCTCGCCCTGTGGGAGCGCGGCGAGCGGCTGGCCGACGTCTGCCAGGCCTGGCTGGACGGGGCCCGGCAGCGGCTGGACGCCGCGCTGCGCACCGAGCCCGGCGGCGACGGCGGCCGACCCGGGTCCAGTTGACCTGCCCCGATAGCTCGTGCTCTGCGAAGATATGCAGCGACGCCGACGCCTTGGGGAGGCGACGATGACCGAGGTACCCGCGGAGCTGGCGGTTCGCCGCGAGGCACCGGACCGCAACCTCGCCCTCGAGCTGGCCCGGGTCACCGAAGCGGCGGCGATGGCCGCCGGCCGGTGGGTCGGCCGCGGCGACAAGAACGGCGGTGACGGCGCCGCGGTCGACGCGATGCGCACCCTGATCGGCACCGTGTCGATGCGCGGCGTGGTGGTCATCGGCGAGGGCGAGAAGGACGAGGCGCCCATGCTGTACAACGGCGAGGAGGTCGGCGACGGCACCGGGGCGGAGTGCGACGTCGCCGTCGACCCGATCGACGGCACCACCTTGATGTCGAAAGGCATGCCGAACGCGCTGGCTGTGATCGCAGTCGCCGAGCGCGGAGCGATGTACGACCCGTCCGCCGTGTTCTACATGGAGAAGCTGGTCACCGGATCGGAGGCGGCCGACTTCGTCGACCTGACCGCGCCGGCCACCGTGAACATCCGCCGGGTCGCTAAGGCCAAAGGCATCTCGGTCGAGGACGTGACCGTCTGCATCCTGGACCGTCCGCGGCACGAGCCGCTGGTCAAGGAGGTGCGGGAAGCCGGCGCGCGGATCAAGTTCATCACCGACGGCGACGTGGCCGGCGCGATCATGGCCGCCAGGGACGGCACCGGGGTGGATCTGCTGCTCGGCGTCGGCGGCACCCCGGAGGGCATCATCGCGGCCTGTGCGATGCACTGCATGGGCGGGGTGCTGCAGGGCCGGCTCTGGCCACGGGACGCCGAGGAGCGGCAGCGTGCCGTGGACGCCGGCCACGACCTGGACCGGGTGCTCACCACCCGCGACCTGGTCGACAGCGACAACGTGTTCTTCTGCGCCACCGGCATCACCGACGGCGAGCTGGTGCGCGGCGTGCGCTACCGGGCCGGCGGGGCGCAGACCCAGTCGATCGTGATGCGGTCCAAGAGCGGGACCATCCGGATCATGGACGCCTGGCACTCGTTCACCAAGCTGCGCGCGTACAGCTCGATCGACTTCGAGCACGGCGCCTGGGCACACTGACCGCAGCACCCGGACCGGCCGTTACTACGATCGCGGAAAGAGGCAACCGTCGAAGGAGCCGGAGTGACTGCGCAGCAGCCGGGTGCCACAGCCGCCGGGGCGGACTACCGGGTAGAGCACGACTCGATGGGAGAGGTCAGGGTGCCGGCCGCGGCGAAGTGGCGGGCGCAGACCCAGCGGGCGGTGCAGAACTTCCCGATCTCCGGGGTGCCGATCGAGCGGGCCCTCATCGGCGCGCTGGCCTCGATCAAGGGCGCCGCCGCGGTGGTGAACGCCGAGCTCGGCGTGCTCCCCGACGACGTCGCCAAGACCGTGCACGACGCGGCCGTCGAGGTGGCCGGCGGCGACTGGGACGAGCAGTTCCCGATCGACGTGTTCCAGACCGGCTCCGGCACGTCCAGCAACATGAACACGAACGAGGTCATCGCCACCCTGGCCAGCGAGCGACTGGGCCGGCCGGTGCATCCGAACGACCACGTGAACGCCTCGCAGTCCAGCAACGACGTGTTCCCGACGGCGATCCACATCGCGGCCACCCGGTCGGTAGCCCGGGATCTGGTCCCGGCGCTGCGGCACCTGGAGGCCGCGCTCTCGGCCAAGGCGGAGGAGTTCGCCGGCGTGGTCAAGAGCGGCCGCACCCACCTCATGGACGCCACCCCGGTTACGCTCGGCCAGGAGTTCGGCGGGTATGCGGCCCAGATGCGGTACGGGGTGGAGCGGCTACAGGCGTCGCTGCCCCGGCTGGCCGAGGTGCCGCTGGGCGGGACCGCGGTCGGGACCGGCATCAACATGCCCCCCGGGTTCGCCGCCGCGGTGATCGCCAGGCTGTCCGACGACATGGACCTGCCGCTGACCGAGGCCCGCAACCACTTCGAGGCGCAGGGCACGCAGGACGGGCTGGTCGAGACGTCCGGGCAGCTGCGGACGATCGCGGTCGGCCTCTACAAGATCGCCAACGACCTGCGCTGGATGGGGTCCGGGCCGCGGGCCGGGCTGGGCGAGATCGCGCTGCCGGACCTGCAGCCGGGGTCCTCGATCATGCCCGGCAAGGTCAACCCGGTCATCCCCGAGGCGACCTGCATGGCCTGCGCGCAGGTGGTCGGCAACGACGCGGCGGTCGCGTTCGCCGGTGCGAGCGGAAACTTCGAGCTGAACGTGATGCTCCCGGTGCTCGCCCGCAACCTGCTGGAGTCGATCCGGTTGCTCTCCGCGGTCAGCCGCCTCCTCGCGGACCGGTGCGTGGATGGCATCACCGCGGACGCCGAGCGATGCCGCGAGTACGCGGAGTCCTCGCCATCGATCGTCACCCCGCTGAACCGCTTCATCGGCTACGAGGAAGCCGCGAAGGTCGCCAAACAGGCGCTGGCCGAACGCAAGACGATTCGCCAGGTCGTGCTGGAGCGCGGATACGTCGCGGACGGGCGGATCACCGAGGACCAACTCGACGCGGCGCTGGACGTGCTCGCAATGACCCGGCCGCCCACCGGCTGAGCGAACCGTCTGCGCCCACCCACCGCGCCGCGCCGGGACACGCATCCCCCCGCACCACGAAGCCGGCTCCGCGCCTGGCCCGCCCGCCACGGGCACGGGTACTGCTACACCCCGCCGGCCGCGCCTCCGCACATCCCGCCTGGCGCGCGCCCCCGCCGCCGGCGCCGCCGCACCGCCCGCGGGTGACGAGTTGGCGCCGCGGGTGACGACTTCGCGCCGCGGGTGACGACTTCGGTCACGGGTGACGAGAAATAGGTCGTCACCGGCGGCCGAAGTCGTCACCCACATCCGCGGCCGGCGCGACGTACGTCGCGCCGCGGTTCAGCGAACTGCGCCCAGGTCAGCCAGACGATGCACACCGCGAGGTACAGCACGAACCGCACCTCGACCTGGGTGTGCAGGTTCAGCGGGTCCCGGCCCTGGCCGCGCGGAGACCGGGTTGCCGACCACCAGCAGCAACGCGGCCGGCACCCCGGCCACGATGCCGAATATCAGGATGCCGGCGAACAGGCCCGGCACCGCGTCGCCGCGGCGCTTCACCCGGCGAACGTCGCGCAGCAACGCGCCCGTCATCGGTCTGCTCGCGGCGCCCCTCTCATGCCGGGCCGGTGACCGCGGTGGCGCGTCCTTCGGCGGCGCCGGTCGACGCCCAGCCGCCGACTGGCCGCGTTGTCCACAACCCCACGAAAACGCTCCGCGTCCGCGCCGGTTGGCGGCGACCGTGCGGCAGCCGAGACGCTCAACGTTTCCGCGAGGACCCCGGATGCCTCGCGGATATGTCCAACGTCTCCTCCTCCGCCTTGCCGGACGGCGCCTGGCCGCCGCCCCGCATCCACCGAGATCCAGGCGACGAGCCCTAGTTCGTCCCTTTCCGCTTGAAGATCTCGATCGGGCCGCTTGCCGTCGCGGTGATCGGCAGGCTCGGGAAGATGCCGGGCAGCAGGTTCATGGCGTGCGCGTTGATCGTCACGACCATGTGGTTGTATGCGCCGACGTCGACCGTGACAGTGGTGACCGGGCGGCTGGCGGTCTTGCTCGCGTCCAGGTCCTACCACGTCTGCACGGCCACCCGGTCGGCCTGCGGCTGCAGCTCGGAGCCGCTGGGCACCGGGCTCACCGGGGCCTGGCCGGGCGTGCCGGGATAGGTGCGGACCACCCGAGCGGTGGTCTGGGCTACTGCCTGGGATGACGTCTACCGCGTGGTAGTAAAGCCCGGCCTGGATGACCAGGAAGATCACAATGAGCAGGGACGGGGTGATGGCGAACTCGACCGCGCCGACCCCGCGTTCCTTCTGGTGAGCGGGGTCCGCCCGGCCGCCGACCCGCGGCCGCCAAACATGCTGGCTAACTCGGGAGATTGGTACCCTGCTGGATCTTGGCCTTGTTCGCGCTGACGACCGCCATGACCGCCGCACCGATCGCCAGCGCCGCGAGGACGCAGATCGCGGCGATCACCACCCACTCGACCGCCGAGGCCCCGCGATCACTGCGTGCCCGGTCCCGCACGCCATCGACCTGAGTGCGGAAGAAGGCAACGGTGAAGGCGATCAGCGGGTTGTCCCGAACGAGAGCGATCACAGTGGGTCCTCGCCGTTGCCTTCCGTACGCCGATCGGACGATAGGAGGATTCTCCCGGTACTACCTAGCGGGTGTGGGACGGGTCTTGGTGGATGCGGACGACGTCCAGGCGTCGTTCGGCAAGGCGGAGGAGTTGATACCGGGTCTGTACCGGCGACGCATCCGGGGTCCCCGCGGAAACGTGGAGCGTTTCGGCTGCCGCACGGTCGCCGCCAACCGGCCCGGACGCGGAGCGTTTTCGTGGGGTGGTGGCAACGCGGCCGGTCGGCGGCTGGGCGTCGGGCCGCGCCACCGAAGATCCATCCCATACCCGCTAACTCACCTTGACGATGTTGTAGACCGCAGGATATGCCAGGAAGAGGAGGAATCCGAGGCAGATCAAGAGCTGCGCGATGAGCATGGACTGGGACCCTCGCCGGCCTTTCCCTCGGCCTCGGCGAGCTCACGTCGGCGCAGCGTGGCGGCCCTGGCGGACAGCGAAGCGCGGATCTTCGCGCCGTCCTCGGCCAGGGTGAGCGCGGCGGACAGGTTCCGGAGCTCCTCGATACCCGCTCCTCACCCAGTCGGCCCGGCGCGGCCCACGGCGTCAGTCCCTGCAAACGGGCGAACGCCAGCGTGTCCCGCAGCCGAGCGAACGGCTAGCCGGCGCAGCCACAGGAACCCCAGGTCGAACAGGGCGAAGACGACGGCCGGCGACCGCCGGGCCGCGCCGGCCCGGCGGGACACCGGCCGGGGCGAGGCCACCGGTGGCGGCGGTACCGAACGGCAGTCCGGGCGTTCGGGCGGCCGCGGCCCGGTCCGGGTCAGCGGCGCTCGGCGGCCCGCTGCAGCGCGGAAAACACCAGCGCGGTGGAGGTCGCGCCCGGGTCCTGGTGGCCGATCGACCGGGCGCCCAGATAGGAGGCCCGGCCCTTGCGCGCCTCCATCGGCACGGTGGCCCGCGCCCCATCATCGGCGGCGTGTGCGGCGCTCTTCGCGGCGGTGGCCAGCGGCTGCCCGGCGCGCACCGCCTCCTGCAGTGCGGCCAGTGCCGGGGCGAACGCGTCCACCATCGTCTTGTCGCCCTCGGCGGCCGCGCCCAGCCGGCGCACGCCGTCCAGGCCGGCCCGGATCGCGGCCACGAACGTGGCGTCGTCCACCGCGTCGGCGTCCCCGAGCGACTTGCCCATCTCCCGAAGTGCGGTGCCGTACAGCGGTCCGGAGGCACCGCCGACGGTCGAGATGAGCGTCCGGCCGGCGAGGGCGAGGGCGGCGCCGGGGGTTGCCGGCGCCGCCTCCGCGATCCTGGTCTGCACCGCGGTGAAGCCGCGGTCCAGGTTCACCCCGTGGTCGGCGTCCCCGATCGCCGCGTCCAGAGCAGTGAGATGGTCGCGTTCGGAGGAGACCGCCGTGACGATTTCGGCGATCCAGCTCAGTACGAGCGCGGCATCCACTGTCATGAGGCGGCCTCCTGAGTGAGGACACAACCGGACCGGAGCGAAGGAGGCCGCCGGGCCGGCACGGTCCCGGCGATCGGAGTCACCTCCTCACACGCCCCAGCGCAGCGCCGGGGTCCGTACCGGAGCGTCCCACAGCCGAATCAGCTCGTCATCCAGCTTGGTCAGGGTCAGCATGCAGCCGGCCATGTCCAGGCTGGTCACGTAGCTGCCGACCAGCGAGCGGGCGATCGTCACGCCGCGCCCGCCGAGGATGCGGGCCACCTCGTTCATCACCACGTACAGCTCGATCAGCGGCGTGCCACCCATCCCGTTGACGATCACCAGCGCCGGGTCGCCGGAGTCGAGCGGCATGTCGTCCAGGATCGCCGCGGCGGCGATCTCGGCCAGCTCGCTGGCCGGCGCGATCTTCCGCCGCTGCCGGCCCGGCTCGCCGTGGATGCCGATGCCCAGCTCGATCTCGTCGGGGCCGAGGTCGAACGTGGGGGTGCCGGCGGCCGGCGTGGTGCACGCGGTGAGCGCGATGCCGAAGCTGCGGCTGCGCTCGTTCACCTTGCGCCCGATGCCCGCGACCTGCCCGAGGTCGCCACCCGACTCGGCCAGCGCGCCGGCCACCTTCTCCACCACCAGGGTGGCGCCGGTGCCGCGGCGGCCGGCCGTGTAGAGGCTGTCCTGCACCGCGACGTCGTCGTCGACCAGCACCGACTCGACCTTCGCCCCCTCGTCCTGGGCGAGCTCGGCGGCCATCTGGAAGTTCATCACGTCGCCGGTGTAGTTCTTCACCACGTGCACCACGCCGGCGCCGCCCTCCACCGCCTTGGTGGCGGCGAGCATCTGGTCCGGAACCGGGGAGGTGAACACCTCGCCCGGACATGCGGCGTCCAGCATCCCCAGCCCGACGAAGCCACCGTGCAGCGGCTCGTGCCCGGAGCCGCCGCCGGAGACCAGGCCCACCTTTCCGGGCCGGGGGGCGTCGGCTCGGACCACGATCCTCCGCTCGACGTCCACCCGCAGGTCGGGGTGGGCGGCCGCGATGCCGCCGAGCGCGTCGCGGACCACGTCCGCCGGGCCGTTGATCAGTTTCTTCATGGTCAGCTCCCTGTGTCGGCGGACCGGGTCAGCCCGCGCTGCTCGCCGGCTCGGTGGTCGCGGTGCGCAGCGGGTAGTCCGGGATCACCGGCCGCGCCGACCGGGTCGCCGCCATCGCCACGTACGCCAGCCCGGCCAGGGTGGCGCCGGCGAACTCCCCGATCCAGTAGATCGGCAGCTGCGACCAGTGCACCGTGCCGCCGAAGGTCTGCAGTGCGAACATCGGGCCAAATGTCCGGGCCGGGTTGATCGAGGCGCCGGTCGCCGGGGCGACGACGATGATCGCGGCGAACACCGAGAACCCGATCGCCAGCCCGGCCCAGCCGGCCGGCGCCCGCCGGTCGACCGCGCCGAACACGGTGAACGCGAGCACCGCGGTGCCGATCAGCTCGGCGAGCAGCGCCCGGCCGCCGCTCACCCCGGTGCCGTAGGTGGCCACGCCGAGGCCGAGCTCGTGCGCCTTGGCGCCGAGCGTGGCGACGATGGCGTACGAACCGAGCACTGCGCCGACGACCTGCGCGCCGAGGTAGGCGGGCACCTGCCGCCACGGGAACTTCCCGGTCGCGGCGAGCGCCACCGTGATCGCCGGGTTGATGTGGCAGCCGGAGATGTGGCCGATCGCGTAGATCATCGCGATGACCACCATCGCGAACGCGAACGAGATGATGCCGAGTTCGGCCATGCCGAACGGCTGCTGGTTGCCGAGCAGGATCAGCGTCGCCGGCACCGAGCCGACACCGATGAACACGAGGAAGTCGGTGCCGAACACCTCGGCAAGCAGCTTCTGCCAGAACTGGGTCTCCTCCACCGACCGCCGCGCGCCGCCGGAACCACCGCCGGCGCGCTCCCTCCCTCCGCGCGAGGTGGGGATGTCCGGCGGATCGAGGGCCGCCTCGGGACACCCCCGGGCAGCGGCAAGTCCGCCGCTGGCCTAGGACTCTGGATGCCGTTCGATGATGTCGAACAGTGTTCCGAACAATCGCACCGGCAGCCACCACGTGTCAAGGGGGTGTCAAGAGATCGGGCGGTTGTGGACAGAGTGAGGCGTGTCCCTGTCCCCGGCCCGGTGCGCGCCGTACCGTTTCCCTGGCGGTCCACCACCCGTAGGCCGCCCGGGAGGGCCCTGACGTGCAGGGGCTGCCCGTGGATCTTGGTGGATGGCCGCGGCGATCCAGGCGGCGATCCGGCAAGGCGAAGGAGGAGCCGATATTGGACATATCGGCGACGACGCCCACGCGGCCGGTCGGCGGCTGGGCGCCGTGGGCGCCGCCGAAGATCCACGGGACAGCCCCGGACGATGGCGACGAGGGGGCCGGCACCAGCCCCCGACCACGCTCGGGGCGGTCCCGGACCTTCGAGTGTGCGGGCGCGGGTGCGCCGCCCGTCGGGAGGGCCCGTGGCCAACCGCCGCACCACCACCATTCGTCGGACCTTCGTCCTGGACACCAGCGTGCTGCTCTCCGACCCGGCCGCGCTGGTCCGGTTTGGTGACGACGAGGTCGTCCTCCCGCTGGTCGTCATCAGCGAGCTCGAAGGCAAGCGGCATCATCCGGAGCTCGGCTGGTTTGCCCGGCAGGCCTTGCGCATGCTGGACGACCTGCGGACCCAGTACGGCCGGCTGGACGCGCCGGTGCCGATCGGGGACACCGGAGGCACCCTGCACGTCGAGCTGAACCACAGCGACCCGATCGTGCTCCCGCCCGGCTTCCGGTCCGGCGACAACGACGCCCGCATCCTGGCAGTGGCGCGCAGCCTGTCCGCGGACGGCCGGGACGTCGTGCTGGTCACCAAAGACATGCCGCTACGGGTCAAGGCCGCGTCGGTGGGCATCGCGGCCGACGAGTACCGGGCCCAGCAGGCGGTGGACAGCGGCTGGACCGGCATGGTCGAGCTGGAGGTGACCGCCGACGACCTGGACCGGCTGTACTCCGACGAGCGGATCGCCCTTCCCGGCGCCGGCGAGCTGCCCTGCCACACCGGGCTGGTGCTGCTCTCCCCGCGCGGCTCGGCGCTCGGCCGGGTCACCGCGGACAAGCAGGTCCGGCTGGTCCGCGGGGACCGGGAGGCGTTCGGGTTGCACGGCCGGTCGGCGGAGCAGCGGATCGCGCTCGACCTGCTGCTGGACCACGAGGTCGGCATCGTGTCGATGGGCGGCCGGGCCGGCACCGGCAAGTCGGCGCTCGCGCTGTGCGCCGGGCTGGAGAACGTGCTCGAACGGCACCTATTCAAGCGGGTGATGGTGTTCCGCCCGCTGTACGCGGTGGGCGGCCAGGATCTCGGCTACCTGCCGGGCACCGAGGGCGAGAAGATGGCGCCCTGGGCGCAGGCGGTCTTCGACACGCTCGGCGCACTGGTGTCGAGGGAGGTGCTCGACGAGATCCTCGACAGAGGCATGCTCGAGGTGCTACCGCTCACCCACATCCGCGGCCGGTCGCTGCACGACTCGTTCGTGATCGTGGACGAGGCGCAGTCACTGGAGCGCGGCGTGCTGCTCACCGTGCTGTCCCGGCTCGGCACTGGCTCCCGGGTCGTGCTCACCCACGACGTGGCGCAGCGGGACAACCTCCGGGTCGGCCGGTACGACGGGGTGGCCGCGGTGATCGAGGCGCTCAAGGGCCACCCGCTGTTCGCGCACGTCACGCTGACCCGGTCCGAACGGTCCCCGATCGCCGCGCTGGTCACCGAGATGCTGGAGGACCTCCCGCTCTGAACCGAGCCGCCTCCGTGGCCGATGAGGGTGCTACGGCTCGGCGGCAGCCAGCAGGGCCGCCAGGGTGTCCGCCGCGGCCTCGGCGTCCGGGCCGTCGACGCGGAGCGTAACCGCGGTGCCGGCGGTGGCACCGAGCGCCATCACCTCCAGCACGCTGCGGGCGTTCGCCGACCGCTCGCCGGCCGAGACGGTGATCGCGGCGGCGAACCCGGCCGCGGTGCGAGCCAGCAGCCCGGCCGGCCGGGCGTGCAGATCCACCGGAACGACCACGGTCCGCACTGCCGCCAGTGGCGCGGTGTCCGGCGCGGCCGGGGTCCGTGCGGGTGCCGGCGGCACGGCCTCTGGCACGTCGGTGGCCGACGCTCCCGGCGGCGGCGCCGGCCCGCGTGCTGCCGCGGGTGGGATCGCCGCGGCCGAACGTGGTCCAGGCGCCGCCGGCACGGTGTCCGGCACGTCGCCGGCCCGTGCTCCCGGCGGCGGGGCCGCCGCGGCAGGCGGGCCCGGTGCGGGCGGCGGCGCCGCGGCAGGCGGGGGCGGTCCGGGCGGCGGGGCCGCCGCGGTGGGCCAGGCCGGTCCGGGCGGTGCAGCCGCCACGGGCCGGGTCGGTCGGGGGTGCGCCGGCGCGGCGCCGTCAGAGCTTGGCGACATCGCGGGCGCTCCGGGCGGCGGCGGCGACCGCGGCGAGGTCCCCTCCGGATGCGGCGGTGACCGCGGCGGCCACCGCGCCCTCGACGAACGGCGCGTCCACCACGACGACGCGCTCCGGGTCGCTGCCCTCGGCGGCCAGCTTCACGCTCAGCACCGCGGACCCGAGGTCGGGCAGCACCACGACACCGTTTCCGGCGTCGGCCTGCTGGAGCGCAGCGCGCACCGCATCCGGACTGGTGCCCAGCCGCCCGTCCGCGGTCCCGGCGGCGACGAGCACCGGCACGTCGCGGGAGCCGATCTCACCGAGGAGCTCCGCCAGTCCGGCGGCGAGCCGGGGACTGTGCGAGACGAGTACGATCCCGATCATGGCAGGTATTCTACGATGATGAAAGCCGTTCGACCATACTGAACAGCGAGTGTTTTTGCGATGATCCAATCGGTGGTGCGCGCCGCGCAGATCCTCAAGGCGCTGGGCGGGGACACCCCTCGGCTCGGGGTGACGGAGCTCGCCGAGCGGGTCGGCCTGGCCAAGGGCACCGTGCACGGCCTGCTGCGCACCCTGGAAGACGAGGGGCTGGTCGAGCAGGACGCCGAGACCGGCAAGTACCAGCTCGGCATGGAGATCTTCCAGCTCGGCAACATGGTGCTGGAGCACCACGCGCTGCGGGGCAGGTCGCTGTTCTGGGCCGACGCGCTGGCCAACCGGACCAGGCAGTCGGCCCGGGTGGGCGTGCTGCACGGCGATCACGTGGTGGTCGTGCACCACGTCTTCCGTCCGGACGACACGGTGCAGATCCTCGAGGTCGGCGCGTCCATCCCGTGGAACGCGTGCGCGCTGGGCAAGGCGATCGTCGCGCACCTCCCGCCCGCGCGCCGGCGCGGGCTGCTGGACGGCCCGCTGGACCGGCTGACCGGCCGGACCATCACCGACCGCGCCGACCTCGCCGACGCCCTGGACGCGGTCGCGGTCGCCGGCCTCGCCGTCGAGGACCAGGAAGCGATCGTCGGCGAGGCCGGCGTCGCCGGCCCGGTCTTCGACGGCACCGGACAGGTCCCCGGCGCCCTCGGCATCACCGGCCCGGTCGAGCGCCTAGTCCCGGACGGCGCCGCACCCGATCTGCTCGCGGCCGTGCGCGAATGCGCCCGCGGCCTGTCCCGCGACCTCGGCGCCCGCCGCCTCCCCCGGGTCGAATAGGAGGACCGCGGGAGGACTGTCAGGGCAGGTAGCGGACGTGGCCGTCCGGGGTGAGGCGGGCGAAGGGGCGCCAGCCGGGGAGGATGCGGCGCCGGATTAGGACGAGGCCGTCGGGGCGGAGGTCGAGGCGGCCGGTGGTGGCCGCGCGGCGGGCTCGGTGCCGGACCAGGGCGAGGTGGGTGAGCGGGCCGGTCAGCAGCGCAAGCGGGACCAGCAGCGCCCACCACTGGGTGGCCGGGTCGGCGGCGATGGCCAGGCCGAGCAGGGTGAGCAGGTCGGTAGCGGCCACGAACGCGGCTCGGCGGGCCACCGCCGGCCACAGCGACGGCCAGGCCTGCGGCCACACCTGCGGCAGGTCGCTGGGCGCCGGCGCCCGCCGGTCCGGTGCTGGACCGCCCGCGCCGGCCGGTGGCACGGCGAAGACCGAGACGGAAGCCCTGATCACGTCGCGGGCCCCTTCGCGGCGATCCGGCCCGGCGGCCACACCTGCGGCAGGCGGCCGGGCGCCGGCCAGGCGGGCGCCCGCCGGTCCGGTGCGGGACCGCCCGCGCCGGCCGGTGGCACGGCGAAGACGGAGACCGAAGCCCTGGTCACGCGGCGGCCCCCTCGGCGGCGATCCGGGCCGGCGTCAGCGGTTCGTCCAGCAGCCGGACGAAGCGCTCCCCTACCGGCTGGCCGGCCGGCCGGGCGTCCAGCCAGGCGGACAGCAGCCGGTAGCCCTCGACGTAGGTCGAGGTGTACGCCCGCCACAGGGGGTGGGACAGGAACCGCAGCGACTGCCGGGCCCGCCGCTCCGGCAGGAGCAGCCAGCGCTGGAGGTAGTCGACCACCCGGTCCGGGTCGGCTCGCCGGTCGTGCAGCATCAGCGCGGCGTCCTGGCGAACCCGATCCAGGCCGCGCACCGCGTCGGCGACCCGCTCGGCCAGCACGCCGTCGAACGCCAGCCCGAGATCGCGGTAGATCTCCTCCGCCCACACCCCCCAGCCGGCGCCGACGGTGGCCGCGATGCCCAGGTCGGCCAGCCCCTCGGCGAGCAGGCACTCCGGTGTGTTGACCATGAAGATGGTGTGCTCCAGCCGGCCGTCCCGGCTCACCAGGCCGCGCTCCTTGCGGCAGTGCTCGGTGTGGTGGCCCGGGTAGGACTCGTGCGCCACCAGGTGCGGCAACGCGGACAGCCGGTTCGGCAGGTCGACGTTGATCGCGACGCGGGACCGGTAGCCGCCGAGGTAGTAGTTGAACCCGCTCCACGGCTCGTCGGTGACGATCAGGTACTCGACCATCTCCTCCTCCGGCAGCCCGTACCCGGAGCGCACCACGTCCCGCAGCGCACTGGACAGCGCATGCACAGTCGGCTCGAGCCGGTCTGGCGGGCACTCGTCCCGGCCGCGGTACGCGGCGTAGCGTTCCGCCAGCGTGCCATCTCCCGGCAGCAGCGCCTCCAGCAGGGCGTGCGCGCCGGCGTACTCCTCCGGGTCGCCCGGCTCGATCCGCGCCTGGAAGTACGCGTGCACCTCGTCCACGAAGCCGACCGGCTCACCGGCGAACCGGCGAGCGCTGCACTCCAGCGCGGTCAGCTGCGCCTCCAGGAACGCGGCCCGGTCCGCCGGCAGGCCGCAGGACGCGGTCTCGGCCCGCAGCTCCCGGGCCCGGGCGCGCAGCGCGGCCGGGTCCGGCGGCGCCTCCCGCTCGACCTCCCGGCGCAGCGCGACGTCGCCGGTGTACGAGTCGACGAAGCCCTGCTCGATCCGGTCGAAGCGGAGCCCCAGCCGGACGTACTCCCGCACCAGGTCCATGCGGGCATCTTCGCATCCGCCGCGCAGTGCTCCGGCGAGGACTTCGGCGGGGGCTGCTAGCCGCCGTACCGGCGATGCCGGGCCGAGTAGGACCGCAGCGCCCGGAGGAAGTCGACCCGGCGGAAATCCGGCCAGAGCGCGTCGCAGAAGTAGAACTCGGAATGAGCGCTCTGCCAGAGCATGAACCCGGACAGGCGCTGCTCGCCGCTGGTCCGAATCACCAGGTCCGGGTCGGGCTGGCCGCGGGTGTAGAGGTGGTCGGCGATGTGGTCGACGTCGAGCACCTCGGCCAGCTCCTCGATCGAGGTGCCCCGGTCCGCGTGCTCGTTCAGCAGCGACCGAACCGCGTCGGTGATCTCCCGCCGGCCGCCGTAGCCGACCGCGACGTTCACCGCCAGGCCGGTGCGGTCCTCGGTGCTCTCCGAGGCGGCCTTGAGCACCTGGGCGGTCTCCGGGGGAAGCAGGTCGAGCGCACCCACCGCCTTGACCCGCCAGCGCCGGTGCGGCGCCGCAAGGTCCTCGACCACCGCCTCGATGATCTGCAGCAGTGGGTCGAGCTCGCCGCGCGGCCGGGACAGGTTGTCGGTGGACAGCAGCCACAGCGTGACCAGCTCGACGCCGGTCTCGGTGCACCAGCGCAGCAGGTCCTCGACCTTGTCGGCGCCGCGCCGGTGACCATGCGCGACGTCCTCGCCCAGCGCCCGCGCCCAGCGCCGGTTGCCGTCCAGGATCACCCCGACGTGTCGGGGCACCGGCCGGCCCTGTAGCTGCCGCAGCAACCGGCGTTCGTACAGCCTGTACAGCAGGTCACGCAGCGCCACGACTAGCCAGAATACCCGGGAATGATGTGAACGGCCTGGTGATCGGCACCGGGCACGCTAGAGAGTTACCCGGACCTTGATCGCCTTCCGGGTGTCCATCGCCACGTAGCCGTCCGGCACCCCCTCCAGGTCGACGACCAGGTCGAACACCGAGCTGGCGTCCAGCCGGCCGGCGGCGACGTCGGCCAGCAGCTCCGGGATGTACGCCCGGGCTGGGGTCACCCCGCCGCGCACCCCGATGTTCCGGCCGAACAGCAGGCCGAGGTCCAGTCCCTCGACCAGGTGCGGCACCCCGACGTATCCGATCACGGCGCCGTCCCGGGCCACCGCGATGGCGGCGTCCATCGCGCTCTGCGCGCCCACGCACTCCAGCACGCAGTGCGCCCCCCCGCTGAGGCTGATCGCCGCCTCCACCGCCTCCTGGCCGCGCCCGCAGACCACGTCGCTGGCGCCCAGCCGGCGGGCCAGCTCCAGCCGCTCCTCGTGATGGCCGATGACCACGATCCGTTCGGCGCCGAGCCGGCGGGACGCGATCACCCCGGACAGCCCCACCGCGCCGTCCCCGATCACCGCGACCGTCTTCCCGTACCCCACCCCGGCCGACCGGGCGGCGTGGTGCCCGGTGGCCATCACGTCGGTGAGCGGCAGCAGTTGCGGCTCGGCGCCGTGCAGGATGGCCGGCACCACGACCAGGGTGCCGTCCGCGTGCGGCACCCGGACCGCCTCGCCCTGCCCGCCGTCGTGCGACGGCTCGCCGAACACCCCACCATCCACGCAGGAGGTGTGCAGGCCGGCCAGGCAGTATTCGCAGGTGCCGTCGGACCAGGTCAGCGGCGAGATCACGACGTCGCCGCGGCGAACCATGCGGACCTCGGACCCCACATCGGTGACCACGCCGACGAACTCGTGGCCGATCCGGGAGCCGGGCTGGCGGTTGCCGTAGCCCCGATAGGACCACAGGTCGCTGCCGCAGATGCCGGCCGTGGTCACCTTGACCACCGCGTCGGTGTCCAGCTCGACCTCGGGGTCGGGGACCTGCTCGATCCGGATGTTGCCGGGACCCTCGTAGACGGCGGCGCGCATGGCTTGGCTCCCTCCGGCGCTGACCCTCGGGCGACTGGGAGCCACCCTACCGACGCGGGCCGTGGTCGCGCGCCGACGGCCGGGCGGGCCCTCCGCTACGCCTCGGTCGGCGTCTCGCCGGCCAACCCGCCGCCCGACCCGGCCTCCGCCGGCCCGACGTCTGGCCCGCTGGCGCGCAGCCGGTCCACCGCGGACATGGCCTCCCGCAGGTTGCTCAGCCAGGACTCGGCGTGCTCGCCGACCAGCCGGACGCACCAGGCCAGCGCCTCGGACCGGGACCGCGCCACGCCAGCGTCGACCAGCGTGTCGAGCACCTTGCGCTCCGGCTGCCGGAGCCGGGTCATCACCGGGGCGGACAGCGTGGTGAACAGTTGCCGGGTCCCGCCGGCCTCGGCGCCCCAGGCCACCTTCCGCCGGTAGCGGTGCTCGGCCTCCCGGGCGATCGCGATCCGCTCGTCCCGGGTGTCCTCCCGGAACCGGGTGATCCGGCCGGCCTCCGCGGCGGCCAGCGCCGCCGGGTCGTCCCCCTCGATGACCACCGGGCTCAGCCGGCCGACGACGATGATCTCGTCCCGGTCGACGGTCACCTCGGGCGGGCCCTGGAACCACCCGTCCGGCAGCCGGCCGCTGAACCACGCGGCGGCGTCCTCCGCCGGCGGCAAGTCGGCGTGCTGCCATCCCCCGGGGCGCCCGAACCCCCGGTGCCCGTGTCCGATCATTCTTCCCACTCTCCTCGGTCCAGTGATTACACCGTTGCACTAGTTGCAGCATGCACCAGAACCGGGGACTTCGGAAAGAGATCAGCCAAGGGCGAACGCCGGCGGCAGCACGGTCCGGACCGCCGCCGCGACCGCGGCCGGGTCGGCGCTCGGTGCGTCGCAGACGAAGCCGCGGCAGACGTACGCCGCCGGCCGGCCATCGACCAGCGGCCGTCCGGCCAGCAGCGGCACTCCGGGGGCGTCTGGGACGCCGGACACCACGACCGCGCCGGGCGAGGTGCCCAAGCGCGCCACCCGGGCCAGCTCCTCGCCGCCCGTTCCGGCAGCGGCCGGGCTGGCAGCGGCCGGGCTGGCAGCGGCCGGGCTGGCAGCGGCCGGGCTGGCACCGCCCGGCGCGGATCGGCCAGACCCCGATCCGGTCGGCCCGGCACCGCCCGGCGCGGATGCGACCACGACCACCGCGACCTGCAGCGGGCCGGAGAGCGCCGCCTCGGCGACCGCGCACGCCCAGCCGGCCGCCCGGGGGAACCGGCCGGCGATCTCGGTCATGGTGGCGAGCGCGGCCTCGGCCGCCTCCCGGTAGGCCGGCGCCCCGACCAGCGCCGCGTAGCTCAGCAGCGCGCCCGCCGCGGCAGCCGGCCCGCACGGGGTCGGCCCGTCGGTCGGGTCCCACGGCCGGCGTACCAGCACCTCCGCGTCGTCAGCGGTGTCGTAGAACCCGCCGTTCCCGTCCCCGAACCGGGCCAGCAGCAGGTCCAGCAGCCCGCCCGCGGCGGCCAGCCAGCGCCCGTCGCCGGTGGCCTGGTGCAGCGCTAGCAGCCCCTCGGCGACGTCCGCGTAGTCCTCCAGCACACCGGCGTTCACGCCCACCCGGCCGTCCCGGGAGGTCCGGCGCAGCCGCCCGTCCACCAGGTGCACCCGCAGCACCAGGTCGGCCGCCGCGGCGGCCGCATCCAGGTAGGCCGGCACACCCAGCAGCGCGCCGGCGTCGGCCAGGGCCGCGATCGCGAGCCCGTTCCAGGCGGCCACCACCTTGTCGTCGCGGCCCGGCTGTGGCCGGGACGACCGGGCGGCCAGCAGCCGGGCCCGTACCGTCGCCCACCGCTCCAGGTCGGCGGGGTCCGGGTCGCGGCGCAACTGCAGGGTCGACGCACCGTGCTCGAACGTGCCGGTGTCGGTCACCGAGAGCAGCGTGGCGGCCCACCGACCGTCCTTTTCGCCGAGCACGTCACGGAGCTGGGCCGGCGTCCAGACGTAGGTCAGCCCCTCCACCCCGTCGGTGTCCGCGTCCAGCGCGGAGGCGAACCCGCCCTCTGCGGTACCCAGGTCGCGGAGCAGGAAGTCTGCGGTCTGCTCGACCACCCGGCGGGCCAGCGGCTGCCCGGTCTCCCGCCATAGGTGCAGGTAGACCCGCAGCAGCAGGGCGTTGTCGTAGAGCATCTTCTCGAAGTGCGGCACCACCCACTCGGCGTCCACCGAGTACCGGGCGAACCCGCCGGCGAGCTGGTCGTACATCCCGCCCCGAGCCATCGCCTCGCAGGTGTGGGCGACCAGCCGCAGCGCGGTCGGCGAGCCGGTGCGGGCCCGGTGCCGGAGCAGGAACTCCAGCACCATGGACGGTGGGAACTTCGGGGCTCCGCCGAACCCGCCGTGCACCGGGTCGTGGTCGGCTTCCAGCGCGGCCGCAGCCTCGGCGAGCGCGGACGCGTCCAGCGGCCGCGCCGAGCCGGTGCTGCGCGGTGCGGCCAGCGCTTCCACGATGCGCTGGCCGGCCGACCGCACCTCGTCCCGCCGGTCCCGCCAGGCCTCCCCGACCGCGGTGAGCAGCCGGCGGAACTGCCTGCGGGGGAAGTAGGTGCCGCAGTAGAACGGACCGCCGCCCGGGGTGAGGAAGCAGGTCATCGGCCAGCCGCCGGAGCCGGTCAGGCTCTGGGTGGCCTCCATGTAGACCGCGTCCACGTCCGGCCGCTCTTCCCGGTCGACCTTGACGCACACGAACAGGTCGTTCATCTGCGCCGCGGTGGCCGGGTCCTCGAACGACTCGTGCGCCATCACGTGGCACCAGTGGCAGGCCGCGTAGCCGACCGACAGCAGCACCGGCACGTCCCGGCGCCGGGCCTCCGCGAACGCCTCCTCGCCCCACGGCCGCCAGTCGACCGGGTTGTCCTTGTGCTGCTGCAGGTACGGGCTGGTCGCGTCCGCGAGCCGGTTCGGCATACCGCCCATCCTGCCCTCTGGCCACCCGGTGGCCTGACGGCCCAGTGACCTGACGGCCCGGCGACCTGGCGACCCGGCGGCCCGGCGGCCCGGCGGCCCGGCGACCCGGCGGCCCGGCGACCCGGCGACCTGGCGACCCGGCGACCTGGCGGCCCGGCGACCTGGCGGCCCGGCGACCTGGCGGCCCGGCGACCTGACGCGGCGGGCTGGGCTACTGCTCGTCCGGGTCCGGGCGCTTGTCGGGCTCCGCCGGCCGGTCGAAGGACGGCGGCACCTTGCGCAGGTGCCGGTTCATCGAGCGGATCAGCAGCACGGTGGCCACCCCGAGGAGCAGGATGACCAGCAGGCCGAGCGGGCCGGCCTTGCCCGACTCCGGCGCGGCCAGCCCACCGAGGCTCAGCACCGCGCTGCCCAGCGTCACGTCCGGATCCTCTCTCGGACGCCGGCGAACAGGTCGTCCTCCGGCAGCTCGGTGTCCACCAGCGACCTGGCCAGCTCGTAGTCCTCGGTCGGCCACGCCTCCCGCTGCAGGTCCAGCGGCATGGCGAACCAGCGGCCGTTCGGGTCGACCTGGGTGGCGTGCGCGATCAAGGCGGCGTTCCGGCGCTCGAACCAGTCGGCGCACTGCACCCGGGTGGTGATCCGGTCGGACCGGTCGTCCTGGTCCGGCCAGTGCTCCAGCCACTCGGCGTACGGCGAGTCGAGACCGCGCGCCTGCAGCGCCTCGTGCAGCGCCAGCACCCGGGCCTTGGTGAAGGTCAGGTGGTAGTACAGCTTGAGCGGCTGCCACGGCTCGCCGGCCGCCAGGTAGCGCTCCGGGTCCCCGGCCGCCTCGAACGCGGGCACCGAGATCTTGTGCGTCATGACGTGGTCCGGGTGCGGGTAGCCGCCGGTCTCGTCGTAGGTCGTCATCACGTGCGGCCGGAACCGGCGAACCACCTCGACCAGTCGCCCGGCCGCCTCCTCGACCGGCTGCAGCGCGAAGCACCCCTCCGGCAGGGGCGGCAGCGGGTCGCCCTCCGGCAGCCCGGAGTCGACGAAGCCGAGCCACTCCTGGTGCACCCCGAGGATCTCCCGGGCCCTGGCCATCTCGTCGGCCCGGATCGCGGAGATGTTCGCCAGCACGTCCGGCCGGTCCATGGCCGGGTTGAGGATCGACCCACGCTCGCCCCCGGTACACGTCACGACCAGCACGTCCGCGCCCTCGTCGGAGTACCGTGCCATGGTTGCGGCACCCTTGCTCGACTCGTCGTCGGGGTGCGCGTGCACGGCCATCAGGCGCAGCCGATCCGTCACCGAATCTCCTCGTGGTCCTAGCTCGCGGCCGGGCGGTGCGCCGACCATGCTGCCGATGTTACTTTCGACGTTCTGAGAGTCTTCCCGGACAGGAGCACTGCGTGTCGATGACGGACAACCACGCCCCCGTCACCTGGCTCACCCAGGAGGCGTTCGACCGCCTCAGGGGCGAGCTCGACGCACTGATCGAGAACCGCCCTGTCATTGCGGCCGAGATCAACGCCCGCCGCGAGGAGGGCGACCTGCGGGAGAACGGCGGCTACCACGCCGCCAAGGAGGAGCAGGGCAAGCAGGAGGCCCGGATCCGGCAGCTGCAGGAGCTGTTGCGCAGCGCCAAGGTCGGCGAGTCGCCGACCCAGCGCGGGGTGGCCGGGCCCGGCATGGTGGTGACGGTGCGGTTCGAGGACGAGGACGAGACCGAACGGTTCCTTATCGGCTCCCGCGAGGAGGCCGGCGTCGGCGACCTCGAGGTGTACTCGGCGCAGTCGCCGCTGGGTAGGGCACTGACCGGCGCGCGCGAGGGCGCCACCTGCCAGTACGAGACGCCGAACGGGAGGACGATGCGGGTCCGGCTGCTGGAGGCGGTGCCGTTCATCGGCTGACCCCGCTCACCGGCTGATCCGGCTCACGCAGCTCACCGGCTCACGCAGCTCACCGGCTCACGCAGCTCACCGGCTCACGCAGCCCTGGACCAGGGGCAGGATCCGGTACGGGATGGGCGCGGACAGCGCGATCAGCGTGGACGCCCGGTGGATGTCCTGGTCGGCCACCACCTGGTCGATCACCCGCTGCAGGTCGGCGTTCGACCGGGCCACGATCCGGCAGAGCAGATCGCCCTGGCCGGTGATGGTGTGCAGCTCGAGCACCTCGGGGATACGGGCGAGGTGTTCGGCGACGGTCTGGTGGCCGCGGCCCTGGGCGATCTCCAGGGTGACGAACGCGGTCACCTCGTAGCCGAGCGCGGTCGGGTCGATGTCCGGCCCGAAGCCGCGGACCACCCCGCGCCGCTGCAGCCGGTCCAGCCTGGCCTGCACCGTGCCCCGGGCCACCCCGAGCCGCCGGGAGCAGTCCAGCACCCCGATCCGGGGCTGCTCGGCCAGCAGCACCAGCAGCCGGACGTCCATCGCATCGATGCCGGGTTCCACGGAGCCTCCTCGCGCCGGGCTGGCTGTACAGATTGTCCAGTGACAACCCAGCCAGTGCGGCTTGACTGTACAAAATGAGCACCGCCTGATGGCGTACTTGCCCAGCTGACCGCGCGGACGGAGGCTGGGTCGAAGCACGGTCGTCTAGGGAGGCAGCGATGGCCAAGACCGCACCCGGCGCCGGCGGCCCGGCACGCGACGAGGTGTTCCCGGTCAACGGGATGGACGCGGTGGTGTTCGCGGTGGGCAACGCCAAGCAGGCGGCGCATTACTACTCGACCGCGTTCGGGATGCGGTGCGTGGCGTACCGGGGACCGGAGACCGGCAGCCGGGACGAGGCCGCGTACGTGCTGGAGTCCGGAGCCGCCCGCTTCGTGGTGACCGCGCCGGTGCGGGCGGGGACGGCGCTCGGCGAGCACATCGCCCGGCACGGGGACGGTGTGGTCGACCTGGCGCTGGACGTGCCGGACGTGGGGAAGGCGTACGCGTACGCGGTGGAGCACGGCGCGACCGGGCTGGCCGAGCCTTCCGAGCTGGCCGACGAGCACGGCGTGGTGGCGCTGGCCGCGATCGCGACCTACGGCGAGACCCGGCACACCCTGGTGGACCGGTCCCGCTACCCTGGCCGCTACCTGCCCGGGTACGCGGCCCGGGAGCCGATCGGCGCGCCGCCGCCGCGGCAGCCGTTCCAGGGCGTCGACCACTGCGTCGGCAACGTCGAGCTCGGCCGCATGGACGAGTGGGTCGACTTCTACCACCGGGTGATGGGCTTCACGAACATGAAGGAGTTCGTCGGCGACGACATCGCTACCGAGTACTCCGCGCTGATGTCCAAAGTGGTCGCCGACGGCAGCCGGAAGGTGAAGTTCCCGCTGAACGAGCCCGCGGTGGGCAGGCGGAAGTCGCAGATCGACGAGTACCTGGAGTTCTACGGCGGCCCCGGGGTGCAGCACATCGCGCTGGCCACCGACGACATCGTCGCCTCGGTGCAGGCGATGCGCGCCTCCGGCGTGGAGTTTCTGTCCACTCCGGACACCTACTACGACGCGATGGGCGACTGGCTGGGCGAGACCCGGGTCAGCCTCGACCAGTTGCGCGAGCTGAAGATCCTGGCCGACCGCGACGAGGACGGGTATCTCCTGCAGATCTTCACCAAGCCGGTGCAGGACCGCCCGACCGTGTTCTTCGAGCTGATCGAACGGCACGGCTCGATGGGATTCGGGAAGGGCAATTTCAAGGCGCTGTTCGAGGCGATCGAGCGCGAACAGGAACTGCGCGGGAATCTTTAGCCTAGTCTCGTGCCACGCGCGGTGCGACGTTCCGCGCGGGCGACGGCGTCACCTACCGTCGGGACGGCGTGGCAGGCTGGGGGCATGACCAGCCGAGGGCGGGTGGAGTATCCGGATGCCATCGCTCCGACCGGAGACGGGGACGCGCTGGCCGGTGCCGCTCTCGCCGACCCGGTGACTGCCGGGGACGCGCTCAGCCTCGGCGCGCTCGCCGCCGACGCGACCGGCTCGGCCGGGTGGTCCCGAGCCGCCGGCGCGGGAGTCGACCCGCTGGCGCCGCCGACACCGGACGGCCTGACCGGCGACGCCCTGCACGTGACCACCGACTACCCCGACGCGACCGCGCCGAGGTCCCCGGCGGACGAGCGGTGGAGCGCTCCGGCACCCGTCCGGCCGGCCGCCCCGCCGACGGTGCCGCGTCCGGCACCCGCGGCGGCTGCGCCGCGCACCCGCCGCGCTCCCGCCGCCACCGGCTCGCCCCGGCCGGGTGCGCCGCCGGCGGTGCCGCGTCCGGCACCCGCCACGGCTGCGCCGCGCACCCGCCGGCCACCCCCCGCTACCGGCTCGCCCCGGCCGGGTGCGCCGCCGGCGGTGCCACGTCCCGCCCCTTCCATGCCCGCGCCCTGGACCGGCCAGGCGCCTCCGGTGGCCGGTCCGGCGAGGTCGGCGGCCCGTCGTGGACCGGCCGGGTCGAGCTCCGGACCGCGGCCGGCCGAGCCTCCGCCGTACGTGTCGCCGGCTCCGATGACCACCGTGCGCGCCGACCGGCCGGCGCTGGACGACTGGGCGGCGCTGGTGCGCGGCGGCTGGCCGCCGGAGCGGCGCCGGCAGGGCTCCGGGCCGGACGGCGCCCCGGTCCGGTAGGGCCCGATACTGTCGTCCAGCGCCGGCCGGCCCCTGGAGCCGACCCAGCGGCGGCAGGTCCGGGACTGGTCACCGGCCAGACGGCGGCGGCCCCCGCGCCCGGCCTGGCAGGCGATCATCCGGCTCGCCGTGGCGATCTACCTCGTGGTCAGAGGCCTGCGTTGAGGCCGGGCGACTCGGGTGACCGTCCGGGTCAGCGGGAGGTGTCCCGGTAGCGGCGGACCGCCAGCGGGGCGAAGATCGCGACGAAGACCGCGCTCCAGGCCAGGGTCAGCAGCACCGGGTGCTCGGTCGGGAAGCCGCCCTTGCCGAACGGGTTCGGGTTGCCGAACAGGTCACGCAGCGACGCGGTGAGCGCGCTCACCGGGTTCCACTCGGCGATCGGCTGCAACCATCCGGGCAGTGTCGCCGTCGGTACGAAGGCGTTGGACAGGAAGGTGATCGGGAAGACCGTGGTGAACGCCACCTGCTGTGCGACCTCGACCGTCGGGACCAGCTGCCCCACCCACACCCCCAGCCACGACATCACGTAGGCGAACAGCAGCGCCAGCGCCATCGCGCCGAGGAAGTGCAGCACCCCCTCGCGCACCCGCCACCCGACGGCCAGCCCGGAGAGCATCAGGACGACCAGGATGCCGGCGTTGTAGACGACGTCGGACACCGTGCGGCCGGCCAGGAACGCCGACCGCGCCATCGGCAGCGACCGGAACCGGTCGATGAGCCCCTTGGCCATGTCGTCGGTGACGCCGACCGTCGTCGTGGCGGCCGCGAAGGTGAGCGTCTGCGCGAAGATGCCGGGCATCAGGTACTCCCGGTAGGAGCCTCCGCCGGGCAGCGGGATCGCGCCGCCGAAGACGTAGGCGAACAGCAGCACGAACATCACCGACTGCAGGATCGCGAACGCCGCGAGCTCGGGGATGCGCGGGATCCGCTTCAGGCTGCGCCAGGTGACGACGAGTGTGTCGGACAGCGCGGACCCGGTGATCGGGACCGGTCGGCCGGTGGCGACGGTCGCCGTCATGATGCCCTCCCCGCCGCGAGCGCGGCCTCGTCCTCGTCCTCGTCCTCGGCGGCCCGCTCCTCCGCGGCGTGCCCGGTCAGGCTCAGGAACACGTCGTCGAGGGTGGGCCGGCGCAGGCCGACGTCGTCCAGCGGAATGCCGGCGTCGGAGAGCGCCCGGATCACCCGGACGAGCTGGTCGGTGCCTCCGTCGGAGGGAGCGATCAGGTGCCTGGTGTGCTCGTCGACCGTGACGTCCGAGACGCACGCCTTCCCGAGCACGTCCCGGGCGGCGGGGATGTCCTCCTTGATCCGGACCACGATCTCCACCCGTTCGCCGCCGACCTTCGACTTCAGCTCGTCCGAGGTGCCGCTGGCGATGATCCGGCCATGGTCCACGACCGCGATGACGTCGGCGAGCGTGTCGGCCTCCTCCAGGTATTGCGTGGTCAGCAGGAGCGTCGAGCCGCCCCGGACCAGGTTTCGGATCACCTCCCACATGCCGAGCCGGCTGCGCGGGTCGAGCCCGGTGGTCGGCTCGTCCAGGAACAGCAGCCGCGGCTGACCGATCAGCGCCGAGGCGAGGTCGAGCCGACGGCGCATGCCGCCCGAGTAGGTCTTCACGACCCGGTCGGCCGCGGCGGTGAGCCCGAACTGGTCCAGCAGCTCACCCGCCCGGGTCCGGGCGGGACCGCTCGGCAGCTGGTACAGCCGGCCGAACATCCAGAGGTTCTCCGCGCCGGTGAGGTTTTCGTCGACCGCGGCGTACTGCCCGGACAGGCCGATCACCTGCCGGACTCGTGCGGCGTCGCGGGTGACGTCGTAGCCGAGCACGGTCGCCCGGCCGCTGTCGGGTCGGAGCAGGGTCGCGAGGATGCGTACCGTCGTGGTCTTGCCGGCCCCGTTGGGCCCGAGCAGTCCCAGCACGGTGCCCTCCTCGACAGCGAGGTCGAGTCCGTCGAGCGCGCGCACCTCGCTGCGGCGTGAGCGGTAGACCTTGGTCAGGCCGTCCGCGGTGATGGCAGGCAACACAGATCTCCTGTCGGCGTGCGGTCGGGCAGGCTCCCTTCGAGGCTATCCGCGCGCACCGACATCCGCGCCGGGTTTCCTCCGCCGGGCGGGGTCACGGCGCGCCTTGGAACACATCCCGCAGGTCGCCGAAGGTGACCGGGTGGCCGGCCCGGCGCAGCGCGTCGACCAGCTCGTCACCATGCCCGACCCCGCGGGTCTCCATCGACAGCGCCACCTCGACCTCGCCGAGGTGCAGCCGCGGGCCGGTCCGGGAGTGCTCGACGTCGAGCACGTTCGCGCCCAGCTCGGCCAGCAGCCCGAGCAGCCGAGCCAGCTCGCCGGGGCGGTCCGGGATGCGCACCCGGATGGACAGGTAGCGTCCGGCGGCGATCAGCCCGTGCTGGATCACCCGCAGCAGCAGGACGGGGTCGATGTTGCCGCCGGACAGCACGGCGACCACCGGCGGCTCGAACCGCAGCGGGCCCTCCAGGATGGCGGCGACCCCGGCGACCCCGGCCGGCTCGACCACCAGCTTGGCCCGCTCCAGGCACAGCAGCAGAGCGCGGGACAGCGCCTCCTCGGACACCGTCAGCATGTCGTCGGCGACCGCGCAGACATGCTCGAACGTGACCGCGCCCGGGCAGCCGACCGCGATCCCGTCCGCCATGGTGGCCATTGTGGACAGCGCCAGCGGGCGGCCGACCTTCAGCGACTCCGGGAACGCGGCTGCCTGCTCGGCCTGCACGCCGATCACCCGGACGTCCGGCCGGGTTGCCTTGATCGCCACACCCACGCCGGAGAGGAGGCCGCCGCCGCCGGTGCAGACCAGGACCGTCCGCACATCAGGGCACTGCTCCAGGATCTCCAGCCCCACCGTGCCCTGCCCGGCAATGATGTCCGGATGGTCGAACGGGTGGATCAGCACCTGGCCGCGCTCCTCGGCGTAGGCCGTCGCGGTCGCCAGCGCCTGGTCCACCGTGTGCCCGACGAGCCGGACCTGGGCCCCGTACGCGCGAGTGGCCTGCACCTTCGGCAGCGGGGCGTTCTCCGGCATGAAGATCGTGGCGCTGGTGCCGAGCAACTGGGCGGCGAGCGCGACGCCTTGCGCGTGGTTGCCGGCGCTCGCCGCCACCACGCCGGCGGCCCGCTCGGCGGCCGGCAGCCGGGCGATCCGCACGTACGCTCCGCGGATCTTGAACGAGCCGGCCCGTTGCAGGTTCTCGCACTTCAGGTAGGCGGGCCCACCGAGCCGGGCCTGCAGCACCCGGCTGTGCTCGACCGGCGTGGTGCGCACCACGCCGTCGAGCAGCTTCCGGGCCGCGTGCACATCGTCGACGTTGACCAGGGCCACGACGTTCATGGTGCCAGACCTTGACAGGCGTATCGGTAAGTTCTAACTTACCGTTCGTGGCCACTTACGGAGCAGCGGCGCTGGTGGCGCTGGGGGATCCCACCCGGCAGGCCATCGTCGAGCTTCTGGCCGGTGGGCCGCGGGCGGTCGGGGAGATCGCCAGGGACCTGCCGGTGTCGCGGCCGGCGGTCTCCCAGCACCTGCGGGTGCTGAAGGAGGCCGGCCTGGTGACCGACCGCCAGGACGGCACCCGCCGGCTCTATGAGCTGGACCCGGCCGGGGCGGAGGCGGTACGCGGCTACCTCGACCGGTTCTGGAGCCGGGCACTGGCCGCCTTCAAAGAGGCCGCCGAGCGGAACGACGAGGAGACACGATGACTCAGCAGGCGACAGGGATGCTCGTAAACCGTTCGATCACCGTGGCGGCTCCGGTGGAGCGGGCGTTCGGGGTGTTCACCGACCAGTTCGACGCCTGGTGGCCGCGAACCCACCACATCGGCGATGCGGAGATGGACGTCGCCGTGCTGGAGCCCTGGCGGGGCGGCCGGTGGTACGAGAAGGGGGTGGACGGCTCGGAGTGCGGCTGGGGCCGAGTGCTCATCTGGGAGCCGCCGCACCGGCTGATGGTGTCCTGGCAGATCGACGTCAACTGGAAGCACGAGCCGGACCCGACGACGGCCAGCGAGATCGAGGTGCGGTTCACCCCGGAGGGGCCGTCGCAGACCCGGGTCGAGCTCGAGCACCGGGCGTTCGAGCGGCACGGTGACGACGGCAAGACGATCCACGATGCGGTCGGCGGGGAAGGCGGCTGGGGCGCCCTGCTGGAGCGGTACGCCGCGGCACTGCACGCCTGAGGATCGGGGCCGGTGGCGGCGCCCTCCCGCGGCGCCGCCGCCGGCCTGTCCCGGCGGACCGACCGCTGACCGGGCCCGGTCCGGGCCTGGTCCGGCAATCCACCCGGTTCTACCGTGAGCGATGTGACCGCGACGCAGCGCCAGGTGGAGCGGCCGCCCGGGCCGGAGATCAGCCCGCTGCAGATCCTGCGCCTGATCCAGGCCCGCCGGCCGACCGACTTCCTGGAGCTGGCCACCCGCCGAAGCCCGACACTCGCCCACTTCCGGCTCGGCCGCGAGCACATGTACCTGCTCGGCACGCCAGAGCTGATCCGCGGGCTGCTGCTCGGCCACGGGCGGGTGGCCGCGAAGGGTCGCGGACTCGAGCAGGCCCGCCGGCTGCTCGGCCAGGGCCTGCTCACCAGCGAGGGCGAGCTGCACCGCCGCCAGCGCCGGCTCATCCAGCCGGCCTTCCACCAGACCCGGGTCCGCGGCTACGCCGAGCAGATGCACGCCGCCGCGATGGAGCTGACCCGGGCCGGCCGGTGGCGGGACGGCGAGGTGCGGGAGGTCGCCGCGGACATGGCCGACCTGACCCTGCGGATCGTCGGCCGGACCCTGTTCGCCACCGACCTGGCCGCCGACTCCACGGGCGTGGCTGGCGCGCTCAGCACGTTCCTCGGCCACGCCCAGCGGGTGATGATGCCCGGCGGCCCGCTGCTGAACCGGCTGCCGCTGCCCAGCAGCCGCCGGCTGACGGTGGCCGGTGCCGACCTGGACCGACTGGTGTACCGGCTCATCGCCGAGCACCGGGCCGCCGGTGACCGCGGCGACATGCTGTCGAGGCTGCTCGCCGCCCGGGACGAGGACGGCACCGCGATGCCGGACCGGCAGATCCGGGACGAGGTGCTCACCCTGCTGCTGGCCGGGCACGAGACCACGGCGAACGCGCTGTCCTGGAGCTGGCTGCTGCTGGACCAGCACCCGGAGGCGGCCGACCGGCTGCACGCCGAGGTGGACGCGCTGCCCGGCGCAGCGTGCTACGACGACCTGGACCGGCTGCCGTTCAGCCACGCGGTGGTCGCCGAGTCCATGCGGCTCTACCCGCCGGCCTGGGTGGTGGGCCGCCGGATGCTCGCGGACGTGACGCTGGAGGGCTGGACGGTGCCGGCCCGGTCGATCTGCGTCGCCTGCCAGTGGGTCACCCACCGCGACCCGCGGTGGTGGACCGAGCCGCTGGACTACCGCCCGGAGCGTTGGCTGACCTCGACCGGTCGGTACGACGAGGCGGCGCCGGGCCAGCCGCGGGGCGCCTACTTCCCGTTCGGGATGGGCCGGCGGGTCTGCATCGGCGAGTCGTTCGCCTGGACCGAGGCGGTGCTGGTGCTGGCCGCGCTGGCCCGGGACTGGGCGCCGGCGCTGGTCCCCGGCCACCCGGTGGACGTCCGCCCGGCGATCACCCTTCGCCCCGCCCACGGGCTGCGGATGACGCTGCACCGGCGCTGAGGGCGCCCAGCGCCTGTCTCGCGCCGATCGTGGCCGAGTGCACGTCGTGGGAGGCCACGATGCGTCGACTCAACCAAGATCGGTGTGGGGTGCGGAGCACCGTCAGTCGGCGTTCCAGTACCGGGAGCCGGCCTGCACCAGGGCGGCGGCGCCGATCAGGCCAGCGCTGGCGCCGAGGGCGGCCGGCACCACCCGGGCGGCCTGGGCGTAGGGCAGCCGGGCCCGTTCGGCGTAGCCGGCCTGCAGCGGGGCGAACAGGAGGTCGCCGGCCTGCGCCACGCCACCGCCGATGGCCACCACCGACACGTCGGTGAGGGTGACCGCGGTCGCGACGCCCAGCCCCAGCATCCGGCCGGCCCGGTCGAACGCGGCCGCGGCTAGCGGTTCGCCGGCCCGGGCGGCCGCCGCGAGCTCGCGGGCCGAGGCGGGCACATCGGGCGGTGGCCGCCAGCCGCGCTCGACCGCGTCCCGGGCGATCGCCGGGCCGGAGGCGACGATCTCCAGGCAGCCCCGGTTGCCGCACGGGCAGAGCGGGCCGTCCGGGTCGACGACGACGTGACCGACGTGACCGGCGTTGCCGGTCGCGCCGTCCACCACCCGGTCGCCGAGCACCAGGCCGCCGCCGACCCCGGTGGACACCACCATGCCCAGCGCGTGCGGGTGTCCCACGGCCGCGCCGCGCCAGTGCTCGGCCACCGCCAGGCAGATCGCGTCGTTGTGCAGCCGCACCGGCCCGCCCAACTCGGCGGCCAGCCGGGCCCGCAGCGGGAACCCGCGCCAGCCCGGGATGTTCACCGGCGACACCTCGCCGTCCGGCCAGGTCATCGGCCCGCCGCAGCCGACCCCGACGCCGGCGAGTCGCGGCCGGCCGGCCGCGTCGAGCAGCTCCCGAACCAGGCCGAGCACCGCCGCCCACAGCGCCGCGGCGTCCGCGCCGTCACCCTGGGGGGTGGGCGCCCGCCGCGCCGACGACACCGTCCCGTCCGGTCCGACCAGGCCGGCGGCCAGCTTCGTACCCCCCACGTCGATCGCCAGCACCGGTTCAGCCACGAGCGGAATGTAGGGGGTGCCGCAATGCAGGGGTGTGCGGCCTTCGGACCGCCGACGTACGGTCGACCGGTGACCCCAGCGCCTCAGATCTCGACGCTCCGGGCCCTGCGGGACTCCGGGCACGTTCACCGCAGTGTCAAGGCCGAAGTGCGGGAAAACCTGCTGGACAGGCTCGCCACCGGTGAGCCGAGCCTGCCCGGCATCGTCGGCTTCGACGAGACGGTGGTCCCGGAGGTGGAGCGGGCCCTGCTCGCCGGCCACGACATGGTGCTGCTGGGCGAGCGCGGGCAGGGCAAGACCCGGCTGATCCGCACCCTGATCGGGCTGCTCGACGAGTGGACGCCGGTGATCGCCGGCAGCGAGCTGAACGAGCACCCGTTCGCGCCGATCTCCAGCTGGGGGCACGCCATGGTGGCCCGGCACGGCGAGGACACCCCGGTCGCCTGGCGGCACCGCCGGGACCGGTACGGCGAGAAGCTGGCCACCCCGGACACCAGCGTCGGTGACCTGATCGGCGACGTCGACCCGATCAAAGTGGCCGAGGGCCGCACCCTCGGCGATCCCGAGACTGTCCACTACGGACTGGTGCCCCGGACGAACCGGGGCATCTTCAGTGTCAACGAGCTGCCCGACCTGGCCGAGCGGATCCAGGTGGCGCTGCTGAACGTGCTGGAGGAGCGCGACATCCAGGTACGCGGCTACCAGCTGCGGCTGCCGCTGGACCTGCTGCTGATCGCCAGCGCGAACCCGGAGGACTACACCAGCCGGGGCCGGATCATCACCCCGCTGAAGGACCGGTTCGGCGCGGAGGTGCGCACCCACTACCCGCTCGACCTGTCCGACGAGATCGAGCTGATCCGGCAGGAGGCCCGGGTCGCCTGGGACGACTCGCTGTTCGTCCAGGGCGCGCACCCGGCGCCGCTGGTGCCCGACCACCTGGTCGAGGTGATCGCCCGCTTCACCCGGCACGTCCGGGAGGCGCCGCAGGTGGACCAGCGGTCCGGGGTGAGCGCCCGATTCGCGATCGCCGGGGTGGAGACGGTGGCCGCCTCCGCGGTGCGCCGGGCCGCGCTGACCGGCGAGCCGCTCGCCGTGGCCCGGATCTGCGACCTGCCCGCGGTGGTGCCGGCCAGCCGGGGGAAGGTGGAGTTCGAAGACGCCGACGAGGGCCGGGAGGCGGAGGTGCTCACGCACCTGGCCCGACGGGCCGTCGCCGACACGTTCCGGGCTCGGCTGGTCGGCGCCGACCTGTCCGCGCTGCAGGGCAAGTTCGACGAGGGGCTCACCGTCGAGACCGGTGACCTGGTGCCGGCGGCCGAGCTGCTTCGCCAGGTCGGCACGTTCCCCACCCTGGCGACGCTGCTCAGCCGGCTGGAGCCGGACAGCGGCCCGGAGGGTGCCTCGGCGGTCGGCCTGGCCGCGGCGGCGGTGGAGTTCGCCCTGGAGGGGCTGCACCTGCTGCGCCGGCTGGCCAAGGACGACGTCGGCGGCGGGCGAACGATCTACGGGAGGTGAGCCGAGGTGGCGTCGCCGGCGTACCGGTACGGGGCGTGGCACGGCGGGCGTGACCCGCTGGAGCCGCCGTTCGACGTGCGCCGGGCGCTGGACGACATCGGCGACGAGGTGCTCACCGGGTCCAGCCCGGGCGAGGCGCTGCGGCGGCTGCTGCAGCAGGGCACCGACGGGCTGCGCGGGCTGGACGACCTGCGCCGGCGGGTGCGGCAGCGCACCAGGGCGGCCCGCCGCCGGGGCCGGCTGGACGGCACGCTGGAGCGGGTCAAGGAGTTGCTCGACCGGGCGCTGGCCGCGGAGCGGCGGGCGCTCTTCCCGGACCCGTCGGACGCCGCCCGGCTGGCCGAGGCGGAGCTGGACGCGGTGCCGGACGACCCGGCCCGGGCGGTGCGCCGGCTGTCGGACTACCGATGGCGCTCGGAAGCGGCCGGGCAGGCGTACGAGGAGATCAAGGACCTGCTCCGCCGGGAGGTGCTGGACAGCCAGTTCCGCGGGATGCGGGACGCGCTGCGCAACGCCACCCCGCGGGACATCCAGCGGGTCCGGGAGATGCTCTCCGCGCTGAACGACATGCTGGAGGCGGACGCCAGGGGCGAGCACACCCAGGAGCAGTTCGACCAGTTCATGCGGCAGTACGGGGACTTCTTCCCGGAGCAACCGTCCACTCTGGAGGAGCTGGTGGACGCGCTGGCCCGCCGGGCGGCCGCCCAGCAGCGACTGCTGGACAGCCTCACCGACGAGCAGCGGCAGGAGCTGGCCGACCTGATGGCCGGCGCGCTGGGCGACGCGGGCCTCGCCTCCGAGCTGGACCGGCTGCAGCGGCAGCTCCGCTCGGCCCGCCCGGACCTGCGCTGGGGCGGCCGGGAGCGGATGGACGGCGACCGCCCGCTGGGCCTCGGCGACGCCACCACCGCGCTCGAGGAGCTGGCCGACCTCGACGACCTGGACGCGACGCTGGACCAGGACTATCCCGGCGCGACGCTGGACGACGTCGACCCGGAGCTGGTCGAGCGGGCGCTGGGCCGGCAGGCGGTGGACGACCTGGAGGCGCTGCGCCGGGTGGAGCGCGAGCTGCAGCAGCAGGGGTACCTGCGGCGCTCCGGCGGCAAGCTGGAGCTGACTCCGCGGGCGGTGCGCCGGCTCGGCGCGACCGCGCTGCGCCGGGTCTTCTCGGTGCTGCAGGCACCCGGCCGGGGCACCCACGAGGTGCGGGACGCCGGGGCCTCCGGCGAGCCGACCGGGGTCAGCCGGGCCTGGGAGTACGGGGACGAGCAGCCGCTGGACGTGGTCCGTACGGTGCGCAACGCGGTGCTCCGGGCCGCGCCGACCGCAGCGCGGTCCACCGACCGGCGGTCGGGCTCTCCCCGGGTGAAGCTCGCGGTCGAGGACTTCGAGGTGGTGGAGACCGAGCGGCGGACCAGCGCCTCGGTCGCGCTGCTGGTCGACCTGTCCTACTCGATGGCGCTGCGCGGCACCTGGGGCGCGGCCAAGGCGACCGCGCTGGCGCTGCACTCCCTGGTGACCACCCGCTACCCGCAGGACGCCATCCAGATCATTGGCTTCTCCAACTACGCCCGGGTGCTCGACCCGGTCGGCCTGGCCGGCCTCTCCTGGGACATGGTGCAGGGCACCAACCTGCAGCACGGCCTGATCCTGGCCCGGCGGCACCTGGACCGGCACCGGGACGGCGAGCCGGTGATCCTGGTGGTGACCGACGGCGAGCCGACCGCGCACCTGACCCGGGACGGGCGGGCCGAGTTCGCCTGGCCGCCGCTGCCCGAGACGCTCGCGCTGACCCTGGCCGAGGTGGAGCGGTGCACCCGCCGCGGCGCCACGATCAACGTGTTCATGCTCGACCAGGAGCCGTCGCTGGTCCGGTTCGTGGACGAGCTGGCCAGGCGGAACGGCGGGCGGGTGTTCTCCCCGAGCCCGGAGCGGCTCGGCGAGTACGTGGTCAGCGACTACCTGCGGGCCCGCCGGGGCCGGCCCCGGGCCGGCTGATCCGGGCCCCGCGGCCCGCGAGGCGGCGACGGGCCCGCCTCGCCGGACACTACTGTCTGCCCGGTGCGGACACTGCTGCTCACACTGCACGTCGTCGCCGCGATCTTCGTGGTCGGGCCGCTGGTCGCGCTGGCGAACCAGACCGGCCGCCTGCTGACCCGGGCCGACCCGGCGGTGCTGCGCAGCCAGGCCAGGCTGGTCACCGTCTACGGGTGGACCTCGCTGGTCGTCGGCATCCTCGGGGTCGCGCTGGTCCGCCGGTCGTGGGAGGCCACGTTCGGCGAGGCGTGGGTGATCGCGGCGCCGATCCTCTTCCTGGTCGCCACAGCGTTGGTCCTCGGCCTGCTCGCTCCGCTGCTGCGCCGGGCCGCCGGTGCCACCGAGTCCGGCCAGCCCGTCGGTAACCTGGTCGGTCGGGGCGCGCCGCTCGGCGGGCTGGTGAGCCTGCTCTACCTGGCCGTCGCGGTGCTGATGGTCACCAAGCCGGGAGGCTGACCCGGGTGGCCGCGCCGGTCGAGGTCCGGGTCGAGGCGGTGCCGCGCGAGCTGACCCTGCCGTTGCGGCAGCGGGTGCTGCGACCGCACCAGCGCCTGGACGAGATGGGAGTGCCGGGCGAGCGGGATCCTGGCGCACTGCACCTGGCCGCGCTCACCCCGGACGGCGAGGTGGTGGGCACCGCGGTGCTCCTGCCGGAACGGTTCCGGCGCCTGCCGGACCGGCCGGACGCGTGGCGGCTGCGCGGGATGGCCACCGACGAGCGGTGGCGCGGCCGCGGCGTCGGCGGCCTGCTGCTACGCCGGGTGGTCCAGCACGTGGCCGCGCACGGCGGCGGGCTGCTGTGGTGTCACGCGCGGCTGCCCGCCCAGGCGTTCTACGGCCGGGCCGGGTTCGTCCCGGTCGGCGAGCCGTGGGAGGAGCCGCAGATCGGCCCGCACGTCGCGATGCTTCGGGAGGTCGCGCCGGCCGAACCGGTGGAAGCGCCGATCGACGTGCCAGGGCCGGCGGAATAAGAGACAATGACCGCATGTCTGCCCGGCCGGTCGGCGCCCACACCCGCCGACCCCGACTGCTGCCCGGGGCGCTGCTCGCCTCGGGCCTCGTCGTCGCGGCCGCCTGCGCCACGCTGGCCGCGACCGCGGGGCCGGCGCGGCAGAGCGTGCAGACCTGCGCGGCCGGCCAGGAGTGGGTCACCGTCAACCAGCTCGTGGTCGGCATCTCGGAATGGACACCGGCCAGGGCAGCCGCCCACCCCGCTCCGCCCACGCTGGCCGGCTGCGTCGACGCCCGGCAGCTGCAGCCGGAGCCGAAGACCCGGACCGACGCGCGCGGCTGAGCCTGCGGCCGGCGGCTGTCAGACCGCCAGCGCGGCGGTGAGGTCGGCCAGCAGGTCGCCGATGGACTCGATGCCGACCGAAAGCCGGATCAGGTCGGCCGGCACCTCCAGCGGGGAGCCGGTGACCGACGCGTGCGTCATCCGGCCCGGGTGCTCGATCAACGACTCCACCCCGCCGAGCGACTCGCCGAGGGTGAACACCTGGGTCGCCTCGCACACCCGCAGCGCGGCCGGCTCGCCACCCCGCACGGTGAACGACACCATCCCGCCGAACCCGCGCATCTGCTTGGCGGCCAGCTCGTGCCCGGGATGCTCGGGCAGGCCCGGGTAGTACACCCGGTCCACGGCCGGGTGGGCGACCAGCAGCTCGGCGACCCTGGCCGCGTTCGCGCAGTGCCGGTCCATCCGCACCGCCAGCGTCTTGATCCCGCGCAGCACCAGCCAGCAGTCGAACGGTCCGGGCACCGCGCCCATCGCGTTCTGGTAGTACGCGAGCCGTTCGGCCAGCTCGGGGTCGGCGACCACCAGCCCCCCGCCGATCACGTCCGAGTGGCCGCCGAGGTACTTCGTGGTCGAGTGCAGGATGACGTCGGCGCCCAGCGCCAGCGGCTGCTGCAGGTAGGGCGAGGCGAAGGTGTTGTCGACCACCAGCAGCGCGTCCAGCCCGTGCGCGAGCCCGGCCAGCGCGGTGATGTCCGCGATGTCGAGCAACGGGTTGGTCGGCGTCTCGCACCAGATCATCCGGGTGTTCGGGCGGAGCGCGGCCTGCACCGCGGCCAGGTCGCTGAGCGGCACCGACGTGTACTGCAGTCCCCACCGCGCCAGCACCTGGGCGAACAGCCGGTAGGTCCCGCCGTACGCGTCGGCCGGGACGACCACGTGGTCGCCGGGGCCGAGCGCGGCGCGCAGCAGGCAGTCGCTGGCCGCCAGCCCGGAGGCGAAGCCGAGGCCGCGGACCCCGCCCTCCAGGGCGGCCAGGCACTCCTGAAGGGCGGTGCGGGTCGGGTTCGCCGAGCGGCTGTACTCGTAACCGCCGCGCGGCCGCTCGACCCCGTCCTGCTGGTAGGTCGAGGTCGCGTAGATCGGCACCACCACCGATCCGGTGACCGGGTCGGGCTCCTGTCCGGCGTGGATGGCACGGGTCTCGAAGCCGTGCCGCGTCGCGCTCACACCCCGACCCTAGCCGGGGGTGATCGGCTACGCCGTGCCGGACTCCCCGGGACGCGAGGGCGCGTACATCTGCTCGATCACCTCGGCGTACGCCCGGTGCACCCCGCGCCGCTTGAGCTTCATCGTCGCGGTGAGCTGCTCGGAGTCCGGAAGCCACTCCTCGCCCAGCACGGCGAACCGCTTCACGGCCTCGACCTGGGAGAAGCGCCGGTTCACCTCGGCGACGCCGCGTTCCAGCTCGGCCCGGACCGCCGGGTCGTCGGCCAGCGAGGGGAGGTCGGTCTGGGCCAGCCCGGCCGACCGCGCCCACACCGGCGCTACCTCCGGGTCCAGGACGAGCAGCGCCACCAGGTACGGGCGGCCGTCGCCGACCACGCACGCCTGGCCCACCAGCGGCAGTGACTTCAGCTCCGCCTCCAGGTTGGCCGGCGAGACGTTCTTCCCGCCCGAGGTGATGATCAGCTCCTTCTTCCGGTCGATGATCCGGAGGTAGCCGTCGGCATCCAGCTCGCCGATGTCGCCGGTGTGCAGCCATCCGTCGGCGTCGAACGTCTCGGTGGTCCGCTCCGGGTCGTCCAGGTAGCCGCGGGAGACGATGCCGCCGCGGCAGACCACCTCGCCGTCCTCCAGCAGCCGCACCGTCGCGCCCGGGTAGGCCCGGCCCACCGTGCCCGCCCTCACCCGGAACGGGTCCCAGGTCATCCCGCCGGTGTTCTCCGACATCCCGTAGATCTCGGAGAACGGCAGCCCGATGGCGCGGAGGAAGTGGAACACCTCGACCGGCAGCGGCGCGGCGCCGGAGAAGCCGTACTCCAGTTGGTCCAGCCCGACCCGCGCACGCAGCGGGGCGAACGCGGCCGCGTCCACCCGGTCCCAGGCCGCCTGCAGCGCCGGCGGTAGCGCGGTGGCGGTCGCCCGGAGCTCGGCGACCTGCCGGCCGACCTGCAGCGCCCGCTCGAAACCGGCCACCCGGTCCGGACCGCCGGCGGCCACCGCGGCCTGGATGCCGGCCCGCAGCTTCTCCCACACCCGGGGCGGGCCGAACAGGCTGTGCGGCCGCACCGCCACCAGGTACTCCGCCAGCTTGGCCAGGTCCGGGCAGGTGGTGACGACCGAGCGCTGCCACAGCCAGCCGTAGTGAGTGACCATCCGCTCGGCGATGTGCGCCATCGGCAGGTAGGACACCGACCGCCGGCCCGGCGGCGGCGCGCCGCCGAGGCCGTCGTAGCCGACGCACTGCCAGGCGACGTTCGCGTGGTCGAGCATCACGCCCTTCGGCGGGCCGGTGGTCCCGGAGGTGTAGATGACGGTGATCAGGTCGGACTGCTCGGCCGCGGCCACCGCCGCCTCGACGTCGACCGGCTGGTCGGCGAGCAGCTCGTCGAACCGGAGCACGTCCGCCGGCGCGAGCCGGTCCGGGTCGTCGACCACGACCACCGCGCGCAGCTCGGGCAACTCGTCCCGGACCTTCAGCAGCCGCTCCAGGAAGCCGATGTCGTCGACCAGGGCGATCCTGGCCCTGCTGTGCGCGGCGAGGAAGCCGATCTGCTCCGGAGCGGACGAGTTGTAGATCGACACCGGGGTGCCGCGGCAGAGCATCGCGCCGAGGTCGGCGACGTGGAACTCGGGCCGGTTGCGCAGGAACAGCAGCATCCGGTCGCCGGCGGCCAGGCCGAGCCGGCCGAACGCGCCGGCCGCCCGGGCCGCCTGGTCGAGCACCTGCGCCCAGGTGAGCTCCGCCCAGCCGGCGCCGTCCCGGCGGCGCAGCGCCACCTCGTCCGGCGCGGCCTGCGCGTTGCGCAGCAGCCACCCGGAGACCACCTGCCCGTCCACCCGGCGGGCCAGCTCGGCCGTGTCCCATGTCGTAGCGGTCATCGCCCACCTCCGGGTAACCCGTCACGCGGGTGGTCGCGCGCCGCGGTGACCCGACGGTAGCGCCTCACGCCGCCCGGTCGGGCGCCGTTGCTACCTTCCGGCGAGGTAGCCGAGCAGGTCCTGGCGGGTGATCACACCGCGCGGGCGACCGTCCTCGGCGACCACGGCGGCGTCGGCCTTCTCCAGCGCGTTCACCGCAGCCTCCACCGGCTCGCCGGCGCCGATCATCGGCAGCGGCGGCGACATGTGCCGCTCGACCGCCTCGGCCAGCCGGGCCCGGCCGGTGAACAGCAGGTCGAGCAGGTCGCGCTCGACCACCGAGCCGACCACCTCGGCGGTCATCACCGGCGGCTCGGCCTTCACCACCGGCAGCTGCGAGACCCCGTACTCGCGCAGGATGTCGATCGCCTCGCGGACGGTGTCGTTCGGGTGGGCGTGCACCAACTGCGGCAGCTCGCCGGTCTTGCGGCGCAGCACGTCGCCGACCGTGGTGTCCCCGCTCGAGGTGAGGAAGCCGTAGTCGGCCATCCAGTCGTCGTTGAAGATCTTGGACAGGTAGCCGCGGCCGGAGTCGGGCAGCAGCACCACCACGACGTCGTCCGGGCCGCCCTGCTCGGCCACCCGCAGCGCGGCGGCGACCGCCATCCCGCAGGACCCGCCCACCAGCAGGCCCTCCTCGCGGGCCAGCCGGCGGGTGACCGTGAACGAGTCCTTGTCGCTCACCGCGAGAATCTCGTCGCAGACCGTCCGGTCGTACGTCTCCGGCCAGAAGTCCTCGCCGACCCCCTCGACCAGGTACGGCCGGCCGGTGCCGCCCGAGTACACCGACCCCTCCGGGTCGGCGCCGATCACCCGCACCCGGCCGTCGCTGGCCTCCTTCAGGTATCGCCCGGCGCCGCTGATGGTGCCGCCGGTGCCGATGCCGGCCACGAAGTGACTGACCCGCCCGTCGGTCTGCCGCCAGATCTCCGGGCCGGTCGTCTCGTAATGCGACCGCGGGTTGTTCGGGTTGGCGTACTGGTTCGGCTTCCAGGCGCCGGGCCGCTCCCGGGTGAGTCGGTCGGACACGTTGTAGTACGAGTCGGGGTGCTCGGGCGGGACCGCGGTCGGGCAGACGACCACCTCGGCGCCGTACGCCCGAAGTGTGTTGATCTTGTCGCCGGAGACCTTGTCCGGGCACACGAACACGCACTTGTAGCCCTTCCGCTGGGCCACGATGGCGAGCCCTATGCCGGTGTTGCCGCTGGTCGGCTCCACGATCGTGCCGCCGGGCCGCAGCTCCCCGGACTGCTCGGCCGCCTCGATCATGCGCAGCGCGATCCGGTCCTTGACCGAGCCGCCCGGGTTGAAGTACTCCACCTTGGCCAGGACCAGCGGTGGCAGGTCAGCGGCGAGCGAGGACAGCCGCACCAGCGGCGTGTTGCCGACCAGGTCGATCAGCGACTCGGAGAAGTCCATGCACAAAGGTTAGGGTGCATTCAGTCGAACCCGGCCGGTGCGGCCGGGCATCCGGCACTATCTGTCGCGTCCTGGACTGTCGGGGAGGTGGGCGGTGGGTCGACCGGCGGCCGTACAACTGGCGCCGAAGGTGTGGCGCATCCCGACGACCGTCGGTGACCTGATCAACACGTTCGCCCTGGTGGACGACGACGGCACGGTGACGCTGGTCGACGCCGGCCTCAGCCGGGCACCGAAGCGGATCCGAGCCGGGCTGGCGGCGCTCGGCTCCCAGCCCGCCGCGGTGCGCCGGATCGTGGTCACCCACGCGCACCGCGACCACGCCGGCGGGCTGCGCCGGCTGGTCACCGACACCGGCGCCGACGTGGTCAGCCACGAGCGGGAAGCGCCGTACCTGCGGGACGGCCGCAGCTCCAGGTTCGGGGGCGGGCGGCGGCAGTCGTTCCGCAAGGTCACCGTCGCCGAGCAGTTCTTCGACGGGACGCTGCTGCCGGTGGCCGGCGGGCTGCGCGTGATCCACACGCCCGGGCACACGCCGGGCCACGTGTCCCTGCTGCACGAGCCGACCGGGGTGCTGATCACCGGCGACGCGCTGTACAACATGCGCGGTGTCCGGTACTCGCCCGGCTGGCTGTGCACCGATGCCGAGCTGAACCGGAAGTCCGCGGACATGCTCGGCGACCTCGAGTACGAGATCGTCGCGTTCACCCACGGCCCGGAGATCCGCACCGGCGCCCGAGAGGCGGTGCGCGCGTTCCTGCGTGGGCGGGAACGATGAGCGCCCGCCGGCGGGTGCCCGCATGACCAGCACGTTCATCCGCGCCTCCCGGGCCCGCCGGATCGCGACCGCGGCGGTGTTCGGCGGCGGGGGCCTGGGCCTGCTGACCGCGGCCGGCTACGGCCTGCTGTACAGCGAGGCGAAGCTGGCCCGCCGGTGGGTGGGCGTGCCGACCGGGGAGCCGCCGAAGGCGGACGGGGTCTGGGGCACCGGGGACGGGCAGGAGATCCGGCTGGCCGTGCTCGGCGACTCCAGCGCCGCCGGGCTCGGCGTGCAGGATGCCATCGAGACCCCGGCGGTGCTGATCGCCGCCGGCCTGTCCGAGGTGGCCGGCCGGCCGGTGCGGCTGTTCAACGTCGCGGTGGTGGGCGCCCGGTCCGGCGACATGCTCGGCCAGGTCGACCGGGTGACCCCGGAGCGGCCGGACGTGGCCGTGATCATGATCGGGGCGAACGACGTGACCGGCCGGGTGCAGCCGGCCGACGCGGTCCGCCAACTGGCCGAGGCGGTCAGCCGGCTGCACGACATCGGCTGCGAGGTGGTCGTCGGAACCTGCCCCGACCTGGGCACGATCAAGCCGGTGCTGCAGCCGCTCCGGCACCTGGCCCGGATGTGGAGCCGGCAGCTGGCCGCCGCGCAGACGGTGGCCGTGGTGGAGGCGGGCGGCCGGTCGGTGTCGCTCGGCGACATCCTGGGCCCGGAGTTCGACGCCCGGCCGGCGGAGCTGTTCAGCCCGGACCGGTTCCACCCGTCCGCGGAGGGGTACGCGGCGGCGGCCGCCGTGGTGCTTCCGTCGGTCTGCGCCGCACTCGGCATCTGGCCCGAGGAGGATCTGCCGCCGCTGCCGTTCCACCGGACCGGGGTGCGGCCGGTGGCCAGGGCGGCGGCGCGGGCTGCCGGGCACGCCGGCACCGAGGTCAGCGGCGCTCAGCTGGCCGGCCGGGAGCACGGACGGCGCGGGCGCTGGGCGTTCCTGCGCCAGCGCCGGCCGCGCCCGGTGCCGGAAGCGGCAGAGATCCCGCACCACGCGCCGTAACCGCCGCCTCTGACGAGTTCGGGCGCCGGTGACAACCACGTCCCGTCACCCGCGCCCGAACTCGTCGCCGGCTGCTCCGGCTAGGCCTGGTCCGCGCCCTCGGCGCGCTTCACGGCCTCCACGTCGAGTTCCAGCTTGACCCGGTCGCCGATCATGACGCCGCCGGCCTCCATGGCCGCGTTCCAGGTCAGGCCCCACTCCTTGCGGCTGATGGCCGTCTTGCCCTCGAACCCGACCTTCTGGTTGCCGTACGGGTCGACCGCGGTGCCCTGAAACTCCAGGTCCAGCGTCACGGGGTGGTTGACGTCACGGACGATGAGGTCGCCGAACAGCCGGTACTCGTTCTCGTCGTCACCGGCCTCGGCGCGGGTGCTGCGGAACACGATCTCGGGGTACGTGATCACGTCGAGGAAGTCCGGGCTGCGCAGGTGGGCGTCCCGCTGCTCGTTGCCGGTGAAGACGCTCGCCGCGTCGATGCGCACCTCGGCCGAGGACTTCGTCGGGTCCTCCTCGTCGAGGTGCAGCACGCCGGAGAACACAGCGAAATTGCCGTGCACGGTGGCGACCATCGCGTGCCGGGCGGCGAAGCCGAGTCGGGTGTGTACGGTGTCGAGATCCCAGCTGCCGGTCAGGCTGAGCCGCTGCGTGGTCTCGGTCATGTGGTACCTCCAGGCTGGTAGGCTGAACTACTTGAAGCCTGAACTGTTGTACGTGCAAATATGTTCCGGGGCAAGTGCCCGTGCGGGTGAAGCTGTAGGGATGGCGCGGGCCGAAGACGTAGCCTGACAAGGTGCACACCGCGGGCCTCGCCCGGAACGTGGCGGGTGGTGCGCTGGCCAGCGCGCTGCTCGGCGCTGGCCTGTTGACGGCCGAGCTGTGGGCGGCCACCCGCCGGCACTACCTGCCGGCCAGCTCCGCGCCGCCGGTCGAGGGCGAGTACGGCGATCCGGGTGGAGTGCCACTGCGCCTGGTGCTGCTCGGCGACTCGACCGGCGCCGGCGTCGGCGTCACCCGCACCGAGGACACGGTCGGGGCCGCGCTGGCCCGCCGTCTCGGCCAGTTCGGGGGACGGGTCCGGCTGTCCGGGGTGGCCATCGCCGGGTCCGGCACCGGAGACCTGGGACCGCAGGTGTCCCGGGCGCTGCTCGGCCGGCCGAACGTGGCGGTCGTGCTGGTCGGCACGACCGATGCGACCCGCGGCACGCCGCTGGCCGCGGTGCGCCGCAACCTCGCGGACGCGGTGCGCCGGCTACGCGCGGTCGGTGTCCGGGTCGTCGTCGGCACCTGCCCGGACCTCGGCGCGGCGCGGGCATTCGCCCAGCCGCTGCGGGCGATCGTGGCGATGCGCGGCCGGCAGGTGGCGCTGGCCGAGGCGGACGCCGCCCGGGACGCCGGCGGGGTGCCGGTCGACCTGGCCGCCGCGGTCGGCCCGGTGTTCCGCGCCGATCCGGGCACGCTCAGCGAGGACGGCTTCCATCCGTCCGCGGACGGCCACCGGCTGCTCGCCGAGGCCCTGCTGCCGGCGGTGTCCGACGCCGCCGGCCAGCACGCGCCGCTCTGAGATGCACACCACAGCCCGCCCCGGCGACCCGGCGTACTCTCCAGTAACTACGGTGGGAGGTTCCCGATGCCGGAGGCAGTCGTCGTCGCGACCGCACGCTCGCCGATCGGGCGGGCGGTGAAGGGCTCGCTGAAGGAGGTCCGCCCGGACGACCTCACCGCGACCATCGTGCGGGCCGCGCTGGACAAGGTGCCGCAGCTCGACCCCGCCGACATCGACGACCTGATGCTCGGTTGCGGGCGGCCCGGCGGCGAGCAGGGGTTCAACATGGCCCGGGTGGTCGCTGTGCTGCTCGGCTACGACCACCTGCCCGGCACCACCCTCACCCGGTACTGCGCGTCGTCCCTGCAGACCACCCGGATGGCGTTTCACGCCATCAAAGCCGGCGAGGGAGACGTCTTCGTCAGCGCCGGGGTGGAATGCGTCAGCCGGTATGCCAAGGGTGACTCGGACACCTGGCCGGACACCATGAACCCGTTCTTCGACGAGGCCAGGGCCCGCTCGGAGCGGGCCGCGCAGGGCGGCGTCGAGTGGCGGGACCCGCGCAGGGACGGGCTGGTGCCGGACATCTACCTGGCCATGGGGCAGACCGCGGAGAACCTCGCCCAGGCCAAGGGCATCACCCGGGAGGAGATGGACGCGTTCGGCGTCCGATCCCAGAACCTGGCCGAGAAGGCGATCGCGGACGGCTTCTGGGCCCGCGAGATCACCCCCGTGACCACGCCGGACGGCACCGTGGTGGACCGCGACGACGGGCCCCGGCCGGGCGTGACCATGGAGGGGGTGGCCGCGCTCAAGCCGGTGTTCCGGCCGGACGGCCGGATCACCGCCGGCAACTGCTGCCCGCTGAACGACGGCGCCGCCGCCGTGCTGGTCATGAGCGACACGAAGGCCGCGGAGCTCGGTGTCCCGCCGCTGGCGCGGATCGTCTCCACCGGGCTGACCGCGCTGTCCCCGGAGATCATGGGCCTCGGTCCGGTCGAGGCGTCCGCCCGGGCGCTGGCCAGGGCGGGCATGACCATCGGCGACATCGACCTGGTCGAGATCAACGAGGCGTTCGCCGCCCAGGTCATCCCGTCCTACCGGGACATGGGCGTCGACATCGACAAGCTCAACACGCACGGCGGGGCGATCGCGGTCGGCCACCCGTTCGGGATGACCGGCGCCCGGATCACCACCACCCTGCTGAACGCGCTGCAGTTCGAGGACAAGACGCTCGGTCTGGAGACCATGTGCGTGGGCGGCGGCCAGGGCATGGCGATGGTGCTGGAGCGCCTGAGCTGAGCAGGGCCTGTCCGGTGGAGTCTTCGCCGGCGCCGACGAAGACCCACGGGACGGGGCCCTCGTCAGCGGAAGCCGAGGGTACGGCGCAGCCCGGTGAGCTCGGCAAGCGCGGCCCGGACCGCTGCGCCGTCCCCGGCCCGGCCCACGTCGTAGACCATCACGGCGAGCTGGTCCGGCAGCAGCCGGTCGTCCAGCCGCGGGACCGACCGGGCCGGCCGGTCCTCGGCCGCCGCGGCCAGATCCGCGAGCTGCTGCACGCTGCGGTGCACCGCGTCGGCTCGGGTTCCGCCCGAGCCAGGCTGGCCCACCGGGGCCGCCCAGCTGGCCGTCCCCCACCGGCGCAGCCGGCGGGTCAGCACAGCGGCGGCCCGGTCCAGCTCGTCGCCGGCCACTGCGCCGGGTCCAGCAGGGGTCGCTGCCCGGGCGCTACTCCCGGAAGTAGCTGATCAGCCGGAGAATCTCCAGGTACAGCCAGACCAGCCCGACCACCAGGCCGAACGCGGCGTACCAGGCGAACCGCTCCGGCGCGCCGCGGCGGATCGCCTGGTCGACGAGGTCGAAGTCGAGCAGGAAGGTCAGCGCGGCGATCCCGATGCAGACCAGGCTGAACACGATGGCCAGGCCACCGCCGGAGCGCAGGCCGAGGCCACCGTCGTGGAACAGCGAGACCAGCAGGTTGACCAGCATCAGGCCGACCACGCCGATCAGCGCGCCGAGCAGCCAGCGGGTGAACCTCGGGGTGACCCGGATCGCACCGGTCTTGTAGACCACCAGCATGCCGCCGAACACCGCGGCCGTGCCGACCACGGCCTGGATCGCGATACCGGGGTATCGCTGGTCGAAGATGTGGCTGATGGCACCGAGGAACAGGCCCTCGCAGGCGGAGTAGGTGAGGATTAGCGCCGGGCTGGTGCTGCCCCGGAAGCTGATCACCAGCGCCAGCACGAACCCGACCAGCGCGCCGATCAGGGCGAGCCCGGTGAGGTCGAGCGCCCAGGCGAACGCCCCGGCCACCGCGAGCACGCCGAGGCAGGCAGCGGTCCTGACCACGACATCGTCGAGGGTCATGTACCGCGGCGGAGCGTACGCCGGCCGGTCGTACATCTCCTGCAGGCCGCGGGCGTCCGGCGTCGGGGGGTTGAACGTGGCGTACCCCTGGCCCTGCCGGGACCAGCGGGTGAGGACCGGGTTGTTGCTGTTCACGTGGCTCCTCCGGATGCCTGCGCCGTGGTCGGTCGATTCGACTCGACTCGTCCTGACGGTCAACGCCTGACTGGCGCCACCGAGTTCCAGACTACAAAGGAATCTTTACCCCACCCCGACGCGATCTTCCACTGGCCGTACCGCGTACCGCCGGTGCTCCAGCACCGGCAGCGTCCGGCGCACCTCGGCCAGCCGGCTCGGCGACACCTCCGCCACTGCCAACCCGTCCACCTCGCCGACCTGCGCCAGCACAACACCCATCGGGTCGACCACCATACTGTGACCGGCGAAATCGGGCGGCGACTGGTCGGCCGCCAGCAGGTAGGCGGTGTTCTCGATCGCCCTGGCCACCGCGAGCGTCCGCCACTGGTACTCCTTCAGCGGGCCGGCCACCCACGCCGACGGCAGCGCCAGCACGGTGGCGCCGGCGTCCACCAGCGCCCTGGCCAGCTCGGGGAACCGCAGGTCGTAGCAGGTGAGCACGCCGACGGTGAGCTCACCGAGGCGGAACGTGAGCAGCGCGTCCGGGCCGGTCGGGTCACCGGGCCGGACCCGGTCCGACTCTCTCCAGCCGAGCGCGTCGAACAGGTGCAGCTTGCGGTAGTGCCCGAGCGGACCGCCGGGGCCGATCGCGAGCACGGTGTTCGACACCCGCGGCTCCCCCGGCACGGTCTCGAACATGCCGGCCACCACGGTCACCCCGGTCTCGGCGGCGACCCCGGCGAGGGCGCTGGCGAACGGGCCGTCGACCGGCTCGGCGGCGTCCAGCAGCCCGTCCTCGGGGCGGCCGAACGGGTACATGGTCGCCTCCGGGAGCACCACCAGCGCGGTGCCGGCGGCACCGGCCGAACGCACCGCCTCGCGGGCGCGTTCGACGTTGCGCGGCTTGTTTCGGGTTGACGCGAACTGGCCCACGGCTACTCGCACCGGTCCGATCATTGCCCGGCCCGGCTCGGATGTCACGCCGGACCCGGCGCTGATCGGGGCCGCCGGCTCGGCCAGAGGGCTGCGCCGAACGGCCGAAGCTGGGAGGCTGGGGTTGGTTTCGGCCGGTGGACGGCCGGGGTCGAGGGAGGGGGCGCATGGCCGACGTGCTCCGGCCCTGCGGCCCGCCGGACCTGGCCGTGCCGGCTCGGGCTGCCCTGCCGGCTCGGGCTGCCCTGCCGGCTCGGGCTGCCCTGCCGGCTCGGGCTGCCCTGCCGACTCGGGCTGCCGGACCGCCCGAGGACGCGCGGCCCAGGCTGCTGTCGGTGGTGCATCTGGTGGCCCGCCGCGACCTGGACGCCGGCCTGGCCCGGCTCACCGGCGGCCGGGAGGCGCACCGGTGAACGGGGAGCCGGCGGTGGCCCCGGGCGCCGTTCGGGTCGACGCGCCGGTCCCGCTGCCGGTGCTGCGGCGCCGGGTGCTGCTGGCCGGCGTCCTCCTCCTGGCGCTCGGGGTGCTCCTCACCGCCCTGGTAGCGAGCTCGGCCAGCCGGCACGGCGTGCAGCGGCTGGATGACGGCTGGTACCGGCAGATGGTCGGGCACCGCTGGGCCGCGATCGTCACCCTCTGCAAGGTGCTCAGTACCGCGTTCGGCTCGACGATCGACTGGGTGCTGCGCGGGTTGATCACGCTGGCCATCGCGGTCCGCCGGCGCTGGCTGGCCTTGGCCGGCTGGCTGACCACGGTGCTGCTCGGCGAGGTGGCCATCGGACCGATCAAGGCGCTGGTCGACCGGGCGCGGCCGCCCGGGTCGCTGATCGCGACGTCCGGCGCGTCCTACCCGTCCGGGCACGCGATCGCGTCGGCGGTGACCGCGATCGGGGTGGTGATGGCGCTCACCTCCGGCCGGCGCCGGTTGTACTGGATGATCGCCGCGGTGTGCGTGGCCGCGCTGGTGGCGCTCAGCCGCACCTACCTGTCCGCACACTGGCTGTCGGACGTGGTCGGCGGCTCGCTACTCGGCGCCGGTGTGGCGCTCGCCGTCCCGGAGGCGTACGAGGTCGCCCGGGACCGGATCCGCCCACCGCCGTCCGTCCCGCACGCCGCGGCGAGCCGCTGAAGCGCGGGCCCAGCGGGTGTAGGCCCCGACCCAGGAGGCGACGATGGTCACCGCGACCAGCACCCGGATCAGCGAGGTGAGGTGGGCCGGGTAGAGGACCCCCTCGACGTACTGGTCGATGAACCCGGACCGCAGCGGCGGATCGCCGGCCCGCCCGCGCAACGCGTTCTCCAGGTCGGTCAGCGGGCAGGGAACCCGCACGACGAGCCCGGCCAGGCCCCACACCACCGCGCCGGCGTGCAGGAACGCCGACCACGGCCAGCGCCAGGCCAGGAACCCGCCGGCGATCACGTAAGCCAGGAAGCCGAAATGCAGCCCCACGACCACGCCCGCGAGCGCGTGGAACGTCGCGGTCACCTCCCACCGTCGGGCCCGACACTACCTCCGGCCGGCGCGCCTCGCCCGACGCCGCAGCACGGACCGGACTGTGAGCAGCCCGAGGATCGCGATGATCTGCCCACCGAACACGATCCGGTTGACGTCCACCGCCGGCTGCCAGGTCACCTTCCCGTCCCGGAGCACGAACACCCCGGCCGGGGCGACCCGCAGCCCGAACCCGCCACCGGCGCCCTCCTCCCTGTCATCCCCCGCGCGGCCACCCTCGCCGCCGCCGCCTCCGCCCATCACCCGGGCCACCGGAATGACGACGCTGCCGTCCCGCTCCACCGGATCCCCGAACGCCCGCCGCACCGACGCCGCCTCCGCCAGCCGGTCCAGCATTCCCAGCCGCTCACCCATGCCGACCCCTCCTCCGTCCGTCAGCCAACCGGGTCGGCTCCATTGTTCGCCGGTCAGCTGGCCCTGGGCTCGCCGTTGTCTGTGGTCATGTCTCCGCGGCAGGCGGCTGGCGTAGGAAGTCCGTCAGGGATCGCTGCATCACCCTGGCGGTGGTGCCCGGCGCGGTCTGGTGGGCCGCCTGTTGGAGTTGCCGCTCCATGATCGTCTTCGGCAGGTCGAACCCGCTGCCGTGCTGGGCGTTGACGGTGCCGGCGCGGTTGCTCGCCACCCGGTCCAGCCCGGCCGCGAAGCTGGGTAGGACGCTGCTCAGCGTCTCCGGCACCGAGGCCAGCCGCCCGGACGGCGCGGCGGCCGGGGCGCCGTGGTCGCCGAACCGTTGCGCGACCGGGTCGATGGCCAGGTCGTGCACGAGCCGGGCGGTAGGCACGAGAACGGCGGTCGCACCGCTGCGGCCGTAGGTCGCGTCCGAGCCGTCGACCGCCGGCCTGACCTCCCGGGCCGACCGCCGGCCCGCGGCCAGCAGCTCTCGGTTCGTCTCGGCCAGAGCGGTGATCTCGGCGGTCAGCGCCAGGAACGCCCGGCGATGGTCCCTGAGCACGTCACCCCATGGCGGCGGCGCCGCGTCGGCCAGCGCCTGCAGGCTGGGGCTCGGTGGAAGGCCAAGCTCGGCCGCCGCCGCGTCGACCTCGACCGCGCGCAACAGCTCGGTCTGCCGGATCCGGTCGAGGACGAACTCGACCTCCCGGGTCGCGTGCGCCAGCCAACGGGTCCGGCCGGTGGCGAGCACCAGCTGCTCCTCCTCGAGCTTGAAGAGCAGCAGGTCGAGGGCCTCCCGCTCTCGCCAGAGGATGTTCGCAACGTCCGCCAAGCCCATCGCGCCGACCCTTCCGCGCCGCCGGTACTCCCCCGTCGGGGTACCCGATGCCTTCCTGGATCGGCAGCCGCGCCCGGCCGCTGAGCGGTTCTGGCGGCAGTTCGGGCACCCAGTGCAACCGATCTGCAACTCACAGGCACCAGGGCTCGCACCTCTGCGGTCGGAGGCTCACTCCTGCCGGGTCACCGATCGCCGGTAGCCGGGGCCAGAGCAGAGCCCGACGCCCGTCCGATGCCAGGAAGGTTCGCCTCAGTGACGACCATCACCGCAGCACCGGCCAGCCAGCACATCGAGGAGCTCGTCCGCGAGCAGCTTCCCCTGGTCGGGCACCTCGTCCGCGAGCTGCTCTTCCGGATCCCCGCTCACGTCAACCGGGACGACCTGGTGTCGGCCGGGATGACCGCCCTGGTCACCGCGGCGCGCGGCTACGACCCGGAGCGCGGCACACCGTTCGGCAGGTTCGCCGCCACCCGCATCCGCGGGGCGCTCCTGGACGAGCTGCGCGGCCTGGACTGGGCCAGCCGCTCGGTGCGGGTCCGGGCCCGGCGGCTGGAGGCAGCGGAGCAGGAGCTCACCTCGGCCCTGCGGCGCACGCCGACCTCCTACGAGCTCGCCGAGGCCGTGGGCATGTCGGTGGAAGAGGTCGGCGCGGTCGAGGAGGACGTGCAGCGGGCCACGGTGCTGAGGCTGCAGGGCTTCACCGCCGGCACCGGCGAGGACCTGATCACCGACAGAACCGCCGGCCCGGAGGACCTCCTCCTGTACCGGGAGCGGCTGGGCTACCTCGCCGACGCGGTCGCCGCGCTGCCGGACCGGCTGCGCAAGGTCGTCACCGGCTGGTTCCTGGAGGAGCGGCCGATGAGCGAGATCGCGGCCGAGCTCGGAGTGAGCGAGTCGCGGGTGTCCCAGCTGCGAGCGGAGGCGCTGACCCTGCTCCGGGACGGCCTCAACGCCCACCTCGAGCCGGACCTGGTGGCCGCCCCCCGCCGGCCCAGCGGCCGGGTCGCTCAGCGCCGCGAGACCTACTACGCCGACGTCGCCGCCCGAGGCAGCCTGCACAGCCGGCTGGCGCACACCAGCCACCAGGGCGCCTACCTGTCCCGCACCGCCTGACCCGCCAGCCCAGCGCGGCATTCAGGCCAACCCTAAGGTGATCACCGACTCGGACGAGCTCCTCCAGGAGCTTGTCAACCTCACGCGCCGAGGCGGGCCTCGGCTGCCGCTGCCGACCCGTCAGCGGGGGGGTCGGTAGCGGTAGCCGACGCCGCGGATGGCCTCGATCGGGGAGGACCCCGGGTCGCCCCAGCCGAGTTTGCGGCGCAGCCGGAGGATGCCGAACTTGACCCGTTCCGGCCCGACTCCGGACGGGTCGTCCCAGGCGTGGGCGAGCAGCTGGGTCGGCGACAGGACTCCGCCGGCGTGCCGGACCAAGAGGTTGAGCAGCCGGAACTCGGTCGGGGTGAGCTGCACGTCGGCGTCGCCGACCTGCACGGCACGGGTGCGCGGGTCGAGCCGGACCTGGCCGTCGTCGTAGAGGTCGGCGGCCCACTCACCGGGGCGGGCTCGGCGCAGCAGCACCTCGACCCGGGCAAGCAGCTCGGCGTTCGTGAATGGCTTGGTCAGGTAGTCGTCCGCTCCGCCGCGCAGGCCGCGGACCTTCTCCGACTCCTGGCCGTGCGCGGTCAGCAGCAGGACCGGCACGTCGCTGATGTCCCGCACCCGCTCCAGCACCTGCCAGCCGTCCATCGAGGGCAGGCCGATGTCGAGCAGCACCAGGTCCGGCCGTAGCTCGTGCACCAGGCGCAGCCCGGCGCGGCCGTCCGCGGCGTGCTCGACCGCGTACCCGCTGCGGCTGAGCAGCAGCTGCAGCGCGAGCGCGATGTCTCTGTCGTCCTCCACGACGAGCAACCGGGCCAACGTCCCCCTGCCTCTGCCGGCCCTAGGATCACTGTGTGTAGAGGATAAGTAGTATCAAGAGTGACCGACTCGGCGCCAGTGCTCCCCTCCACCGTCCCACCTTCGAGTACGCACGGTAAGATTTCATTCACGTGGAGTCAGGGGAGTGACGCCCGGTGGTCTTCGCTCCTGCCGATGTGGTGGCCGCGCTCGACACGCCGGCCGCCGTGCTGGATGCCGGCGGCCGGATCGTGGCGGGCAACGACGCCTGGCGCCGGGTCCGCGACCTGCCCGCCGAGCCGGGCGAGCCGCTGCCGCCGGCGCCACCCAGCCCGTGGGACGCGGCGGCGGTCGCCGAGGCGGTGGGCCGAGCGGCCGGCGGCGAGGCGGCCGAGGTGGTCTGCAGCCTGCGCGACGGGTCCCGGGCCAGGCTCCGGTTCGCCCCGCTGGCCAGCGGCCGGGTCGGCCGGTACGCGCTGGTCACGCTGGGCTCCGACCTGGGTGACGCGCCGGCCAGCATCCAGGCGTTCGGGGACGAGCAGTGGTTCCGAGCCCTGGTCGCGGCGCTCGACGAGGGGTTCACCCTGCAGGACGCGACCGGCGAGATCCTGGCCTACAACCCGGCGGCGGAACGGATGCTCGGCCTGAGCCGGAACGAGGCCACCGGGCGCACCACGTCCGACCCGCGGTGGCGGCTGGTCCGGCTGGACGGCACACCGCTGCCGGACGACCAGCACCCGGCGATTCTGAGCCTCGGCACCGGCCGGGCCTGCTCGGACTTCCTGATCGGGGTCGACCGGCCGGATTGCGAACCGACCTGGATCTCGGTGAACAGCCGGCCGCTGTCCCGGCCCGGCGAGCACCGGCCGTACGCGGTGGTCAGCTCGTTCACCGACATCACGGAGCGGCGCCGGTCGGCGATCGAGGCGCGGCGCAGCGAGCGCCGGCTGGCCGCGCTGGTCGCCGGCCTGCCGGCCGGGATCCTGGTGGAGAGCTCGGAGCGGGCCGTCGTGCTGGCCAACGAGGAGCTCTGCCGGCTGTTCGGCCTCGGCTCCTCGCCGGAGGAGCTGACCGGGAGCGACAGCCGGGAGGCGATCGCCGGGCTGGCCGGGATGGTCGACGACCCGGCCGGGTTCCTGGCCGGGGTGGACGAGTTACTGGCCGCCGGCGCGGACATGCGTGGCGACGAGCTGGCGCTGCGCGACGGCCGGGCGCTGGAGCGCGACTTCACCACCGTCGACCTCGGTCCGGGCGGCCCGGAGGCGCTCTGGGTCTACCGGGACATCACCAGCCACAAGCGGGCCGAGCGGGAGATCGCCGAGGCTCGGGACCAAGCCCTGGCCGCCTCCCGGGCGAAGTCGGAGTTCCTGGCCACGCTCAGCCACGAGGTACGCACCCCGATGAGCGGCATCGTCGGGATGGTCGACCTGCTGCTGTCGCTGCCGCTGGACCGCGACGTGCGGGAGGTGGTCGAAGGGGTCCGGCTGTCCGCCGACGCGCTCACCTCGATGCTGAACGACATGATCGACCTGGCCAGGATAGAGGTCGGCCGGCTGCAACTGGACCAGGTGCCGTTCGACCTGCGGCTGCTGCTGGACAGCGTGGCCGAGACCCTCGGCAGCCGGGCCCGGCAGAAGGGGCTGCCGCTGGTGGTGCGGGTCGCCGCGGAGACCCCGGCCCGGTTGCTCGGCGACGACGCTCGGCTCCGGCAGGTGCTGCTGAACCTGGTCGGCAACGCGATCAAGTTCACCGACGCCGGCGAGATCGTCGTCATCGCCGAGCCGCAGCCCGACGAGAGCCTGTTGATCGAGGTGGTCGACACCGGGCCTGGGATCGCCCCGGATGCGATCGCCCGGGTGTTCGAGCCGTTCGTGCAGGAGGACGCGTCCACCGCCCGGCGGCATGGCGGGTCGGGGCTCGGCCTGGCGATCACCGCCCGGCTGGTCAGACTGATGGGCGGCCGGGTCGAGGTCGAGTCGGCGCCCTCGGTCGGGTCACGGTTCCGGGTGCTGGTGCCGCTGCGAGTGCCCGAGCCGGGCTCGGATGCCGCAGCGGCCACGGCCACTCGGCGCGCCCAGGACGGCGAGGTCGGCCGAGCTGCCGGAGGGCGAACCGAGGTCGTCCAAGCCGCCCGAGAGGCCGGAGCCGCCCAAGCCGCCGGAGCAGCCGGAGCCGGGGCGGGCCCCTGCGGAGCCGGAGCAGCCGGAGCCGGGGCAGGCGCCAGCGCAGCCGGAGCCGCGGCGGGCCCCGGACGAACCGGAGTCGCCCAGGCCGCCGGAGAAGCCGGAGCCGCGGCCGGCGGCGGCGGCGGCCGGCTGGCCGGACGCTGCGTGCTGCTCGCCGCGCCGGGCGCGCCGCGCTCGGCCGCCGCGCTCGCCGGCATGCTCTTCGCCGAGGGCGGGTCGGTGCAGGAGGTCGCCGGCGACCTGCTCTCCGCGGTGCGGGCGCGCCGGGACGCCGGCGCGGCGGTCGACGCGGTCCTCTGGCTCGCCGACGCGCGCGACACCGGCGTGCGCGCCCGGGTCGCCGGCCTGGCCCAGGCGGTGGAGGCAGGCACCCCGGTGCTCTTGCTCAGCTGCACCGACCCGCCCCGCGGCCATCCCTCCGGAGTCACCGTGCTGGCGCTCCCGGTCCGCCCGGATCGGCTTGTCGACGCGGTCCGCAGCGCCGCGGTGGCACCGGACCGGCCGGCCGCCGTCCCGCCGCTGCCCGGCGGGCGGGTGCTGCTGGCCGAGGACAACGAGGTCAACCGGGCGATCATCGGGCGGATGCTGGAACTGCTCGGGATGGCCCGGGACGAGGTGGCGGATGGGGCGGCAGCGGTCGAGGCCGCGCTGTCCGAGCACTACGACGTGATCCTGATGGACGTGCAGATGCCGGGCACCGACGGCGTGCAGGCGACCCGCCAGATCAGGGCCGGCGAGCAGGACCGGCACACCCCGATCGTGGCGCTGACCGCCAACGCGATGGGCGGGGACCGGGAGACCTACCTGGCCGCCGGGATGGACGACTACCTGGCCAAGCCGATGCGGCTGGCCGCGCTGCGAACCACCCTGGCCCGGCATCTGCCCGGTGCGCCCGAGTCGGCCGAGCCGGACCTGGACGAGCGCCGGCTGGCCGAGCTGACCGAGCACCTGCAGGACGCGGCGCTCGTGGTGACCACGGTGGAGCTGTTCCTGACCGAGCTGCCCGGCCGGTGTGCCGCGATCGCGCAGGCCGGCGAGCGGCTGGACCGGACCGCACTGCGCACCGCCGCGCACACGCTCAAGTCCACCAGCGGGATGCTCGGCGCCGCCGCGATCGCCGAGCTGTGCCAGCGCCTGGAGGCGAAGGCCGAGCAGGCCGAGCCGGGCGAGCTCCGGACCCTGGCGGCGGCGATCGAGCCCACCGCCGCGCGGGCCGAGGTGGCCATCCGCCGCTACCTCTCCCGGTGAGGGGCACGCTCAGGAGCGGCCGACCACCTCGGCGAGCCGGCCGGCCACCTGCTCGGCTCGCTCCTGGGTGGGCGCCTCGACCATCACTCGGACGATCTGCTCGGTGCCGGACGGGCGGAGCAGCACCCGGCCGTCCTCGCCGAGCTCGCGCTGCGCGGCGGCGACCGCGGTGGCCACCGCGGCCGAGGCGGCCACCCGGGCCTTGTCCGCGACCGGCACGTTCAGCAGCACCTGCGGCAGCCGACGGACCACCGAGGCCAGCTCGGCCAGCGGACTGCCGGTGGACGCGACCTGAGACAGCAGCTGCAGCCCGGTCAGGATGCCGTCGCCGGTGCTGGCCAGATCGAGGAAGATCACGTGCCCGCTCTGCTCGCCGCCCAGGGAGAGGTGGCGGGCGCGCAGCTCCTCCAGCACGTACCGGTCGCCGACCGGAGTGGTGAGCACGGCGATCCCGTGCTTGCGCATCGCGCGGTGGAAGCCGACGTTGCTCATCACGGTGGTGACCACGGTCTGCTCGCGCAGCCTCCCGGCCTCCCGCAGGGCCAGCGCGCAGATCGCCAGGATGGCGTCGCCGTCGACGACCTCGCCCGCCGCGGTCACCGCCAGGCAGCGGTCGGCGTCCCCGTCATGGGCGATGCCGACGTCCGCGCCGCTGTCGACGACGGCGCGCAGTAGCCCGGCCAGGTGGGTGGAGCCGACGCCGTCGTTGATGTTCAGCCCGTCCGGGTCTGCAGCGATCGAGATCACCTCGGCACCGGCCCGGCTGTAGGTCAGCGGCGCCACTCGAGCGGCCGCGCCGTGCGCGCAGTCGACCACCACCCGCAGACCGTCCAGCTTGTGGGTGAGGGTGGCGAGCAGGTGGTCCACGTACCGCTCACCGGCGTCGTGCAGGTCCTGCACTCGGCCTATGCCGGCGCCGGTCGGGCGGGTCCACCGCTCGCCCAGCCGCGCCTCGATCTCGTCCTCGATCGCATCCGGCAGCTTGTGGCCGCCGCGCGCGAAGATCTTGATCCCGTTGTCCGGCATCGGGTTGTGGCTGGCCGAGAGCATCACTCCGAGGTCGGCGCCGGTGTCCGCGGTGAGCTGCGCGATCGCCGGGGTGGGCAGCACGCCGGCGCGCAGCGCGTCGGCTCCGGCGCTGGTCAGGCCGGCCAGCACGGCGGCCTCCAGCATCTCGCCGCTGACTCGGGGGTCCCGACCGACCACCGCCACCGGGCGGCGCCCGCCGATCCGCTCGCCCAGCACATGCACCGCGGCCAGCGAGACCGCCATGGCCAGCTCGGGGTCGAGATCCGCGTTCGCCAGGCCCCGGATACCGTCGGTGCCGAACAGCCGTCCCATGCCACCTCCGTCCGACCCGGCGGCGGCAGCGCGCAGCCGGGGAAGCCCGCGGGGGTAGGGGCAGGGTCAGCGCTTGGAGTACTGCGGGGCCTTGCGGGCCTTCTTCAGACCGTACTTCTTCCGCTCCGTGACTCGCGGGTCGCGGGTGAGGAAGCCGGCCTTCTTCAGGGTCGGCCGGTCCTCGCCGTTCGCCTCGACCAGCGCCCGGCTGATCGCCAGCCGGAGCGCACCGGCCTGGCCGGTGACACCGCCGCCGACCAGTCGGGCGACCACGTCGTACGACTCCGTCTTCTCCAGCATGACCAGCGGCTCACGGACCAGTTGCTGGTGCACCTTGTTCGGGAAGTAGCCCTCCAGCGACCGGCCGTTCAGGGTGAACTGGCCGGTGCCCGGCAGGAGGCGCACCCGCACGACCGCCTCCTTGCGGCGGCCGACGGTCTGGACGGGCTTGCCGTGGTCGACGGCGGTGGGGAACGTCACGCGAATCCTTACTGAGCGGCCCGCTACTGGGCGATCTGGGTGATCTGGTGTGGCACCGGCTTCTGCGCCGCGTGCGGGTGGTCCGGGCCGGCGTAGACCTTGAGCTTGGACAGCATCTTCCGGCCCAGCGTGTTCTTCGGCAGCATCCCGCGCACCGCGCGCTCGACCACCCGCTCGGGGCGGGTATCCAGCAGCTCACCGTACGACCGCCTGGTCAGGCCGCCCGGGTAGCCGGAGTGCCGGTACAGGTACTTGTCGTCGCGCTTCGACCCGGTCAGCGCGACCTTGCCGGCGTTGACCACCACGACGAAGTCGCCGGTGTCCACGTGCGGTGCGAACTGCGGCTTGTGCTTGCCCCGGAGCAGGATCGCCGCCTGGCTGGCCAGCCGGCCGAGAACGACGTCGGTCGCGTCGATCACATGCCACTGCCGGGTGACCTCGCCGGGCTTCGGGCTGTACGTGGGCACGGGACTGCCTTCTGTCTGATGGTCGGAATGAGGGCGGGCAGCGTCATGCGGACGCTCGCCGCGCAACAGCAGCCGACGATACCGGGGCGGTCCTGACCAGGTCAAAGCGGAGCCGGGCCCCACCCGAGGAGGCCCGGCTCTGGAACCGCTCAGACCGACCGCTGGTAGGCCCGGAACGCCCGGGTGGACAGCCACCCGCAGGCCACCGCGAGCAGCGCCAGCCAGCCGGTGTGGGAGAGCACGAGGCTCCAGTCCACGTCCGGGTGCAGCGCCTCCCGGCCGGCGGTCACCGCCCAGTTGACCGGGTTGAAGCTGGCCACGTCGTGCATCCAGCCGGGCAGCAGGTTCTCCGGCATGAGCGACGAGGACAGGAACGACAGCGGCAGCACCAGGAGCTGCGCCACAGCGATCACCGACTCCTGGTTGCGCAGCAGCAGTGCCAGCGCGTTGGAGAAGGAGGCGAACGCCGCGGCCAGCAGGATCGCGCACACCGCGATGGCGAGGACGCTCGCCGGCCCGCCGGGGAACCGGGCGCCGGCCAGCAGCCCCAGGCTGAGGATGATCAGCGACTGGATCGCGGACGTCAGCGCGACGTACCCGAGGTTGCCGGCGATCAGCGATCCGCGCGGCGCCGGGGTGACCAGGAACCGGTTCAGCACCCCGCGCTCCATGTCGATGACGAACCCCATCCCGGCCCAGCCGCTGGAGAACAGCGCGGTCATCACCACGATGCCCGGGGTGAGGAACGCGATGTAGGAGCCGGTGGAGAAGCCCGGGATGTCGGCCACCCGCTTGAACAGCTGGCCGAACAGCAGCAGCCAGATCACCGGCTGGACCAGCGTGATCACCAGGAAGTACGGCTGGCGGATCAGCGCCCGGACGTGCCGAGCGGTGAAGTGAGTGCCGTCGATGGCCAGTGTCGTCACTTCGTGCCCTCCTCGTTCGCGGCGCTGAACGCCCGGCCGGCGTAGCGCAGGTAGACGTCGTCCAGGGACGGCCTGGCTACGGTCGCCGAGGCGACCGGGATGCCGTCGGAGTCCAGCGCGGCCAGCACGGCCGGCACCGCGGCGGCACCGCTGTCCACCCGGGCGCGCAGCGTCCGGCCGTCCAGCACCAGCTCGCGGAGCTGGCCGTCGAGCCGGCCCAGGGTGCCGCGGACCCGGTCCGGCGGCTCGGCGCCGGCCAGCTCCACCACGATCGCGTCGCCGCGCAGCTCGCTCTTCAGCTCCTCCGGCGAGCCCTGCGCGACCACCTGGCCGCGGTCGACGATGGCCAGCGTGTCGGCCAGCCGGTCAGCCTCCTCCATGTAGTGCGTGGTGAGCAGCACGGTCAGCCCCTCACCCCGGGCCAGCCGGCCGACCTCGGCCCACATCTCCGAGCGCGCCTGCGGGTCCAGCCCGGTGGTCGGCTCGTCCAGGAACAGCACCCGCGGTCGGTGCACCAGGCCCATGGCGACGTCGAGCTTGCGCTGCATGCCGCCGGAGTACGTGCGGGTGATCCGCCGGGCCGCGTCGGCCAGCTGGAACCGCTCCAGCAGCTCGTCGACCCGGCGGCGGAGGTCGGCGCCGCGCAGCCCGTACAGGTGGGCCTGCAGCGCGAGGTTCTCCGCGCCGGTGGCCTCCAGGTCGACGGCAGCCTTCTGGAACACGCAGCCGATCGCCCGCCGCACCCGGTCCGGGTGCCGGCTGACGTCGACGCCGGCCACCGTGGCGCGGCCGGAGTCGGCCCGGGTCAGCGTGGTGAGGATCTTGACAGTGGTGGACTTGCCGGCCCCGTTCGGCCCGAGCAGGCCGAACACGGTGCCCGCAGGGACGGTGAAGCTGACCCCGGCCAGCGCGCGTACGTCGCCGGGGTAGGTCTTGACCAGGTCAGCCGCCTCGATGGCGGGCGTGCTTTCAGGCACGATCTGGCTCCTTCTCCGATCGCGTGGGTGGACGCGAGCCGAAGCCGATCGAGCGCGGACTGGCTATCCTCGATGTGCGCCTTGAGTTGCCGGTCCGCTCGTCGGGTCGGGCTCGAGGGAACGGCGGTCCTCGGCGGCGGTGTTGCCGCACCCCTGCCGAGGCCGCTGGTCACGTGTCGGGCAGTGGCGGCTCCCCCTTCTCCGGCCTCCCGGGTGAGACTGGCGAGGGCATCTGGATCCCGAGCTTGCCGATCGCCTCGGCCAGACCCTCCGCATCGCCGCTGGCCAGCAGCGCGTGCAAGGACTCCCAGAGGTCGACCCCGTCGAGCTTCCGCTCGCGGATGCGCTCGATCAGGTCCTCGACGTAGTCCAGCTCGGCCTTGCGCAACGCGATCCGGTACTCCAGCTCGATCACGAACAGCTCCGGAAGGCCCTGGTCGCGGCACAGGTCATAGGTCGCCCGGCCGGTGTTGATTTCGATGATCAGCGCGTTGCGCCGCTGCTCCAGCAGCGGGACGACCTCCGACGGCGGCAGCCCGCCGATCAGCGACAGGGCCGCCTCGAACTGGGTGAACTCGGGCTCCGGCCGACTGATCATCTCGCTGAGCCAGTCGTCGTGCTCGGCCCGCCCGGCCGGGGTCAGCGCGTAGACGGTGCGCTCCGGCCGGCGGCCCTCCCGGACCGTCTCCACCTCGGAGATCAGCCCGCGGCGCAGCAGCGACTCGACCACCGTGTAGAGCGAGCCATAGTTGATCTTGATGCTGGCATCCTTGCCGCGCTCGCGAAGCGTGTTGGAGATCTCGTACGGGTGCATCGGGCGCTCGGCGAGGCAGGACAGCACCGCCAGCGCGAGCGGGTTCGCGCGTCCCCTCGTAGCCATTCCGAGTACCCCCTTCCGATTACTCGTGTACGAGTATCAGGACCGGGGTACTCGTTGTCAAGCGCTCCTCCTTGTGGGTGGTATGCCGGTCCTACCGGCCGCCTGCTGTGCACGTTGCGTCACAATCAGCGATACTCGCCGCCTGGCCTTGCGTCCGTAGGCAGGGCCTCAGATGATGCGTGCGCCCACGTCAATCGGCGACCCCAAGGAGAGACTTGGTGTCCGCGCTCCGCGACTATCTACCGCGCGGTAACACGCTCAGCGACGAAGCCTGGAACAGGCGGCACCTTCTCCTCCAGTGGTTGCTGCTGCTGCATGTGCCCGGCTTGTTCATTTTCGGACTAGCTCGCGGCTACCGGGTAGTCGACGTCGCCGAGACCGTGGCCGTTCCGTTCGCGTTGCTGGTCCTGGGCCGGCTGATGCGCACCCGCCGGCTCGCCTCGTTCTTCATCACCGCCGGGCTGGTCTTCTGCTCGGCCGCTCTGGTCGGCCTGTCCGGCGGGACGATCGAGGCGCACTTCCACTTCTTCATCATGATCGGCTTCATCGCGCTGTACCAGGACTGGGTGCCGTTCCTCTGGAACATCGTGTTCACCGTGCTCAGCCACGGCTTCGGCTCGGCGTTCCGGTCGGACCTGATCTTCAACCACCACGCCGGCATCGCCCACCCGTGGACCTGGTCGGTGCTGCACGGCGTCGCCGTGCTGGCCGCCTGTGTCGGCGTGGTGCTGTTCTGGAAGCAGACCGAGGACGAGCAGAACAAGACCATCGAGCTGCGCGGGCAGCTGGCCGCCGGCGAGATCGCCCGCCGCCGGTTCACCGCCGACCTGCTGGTGAACCTGGCCAGGCGCAACCAGAACCTGCTCTACCGCCAGCTCGACCTGCTCAACCAGCTCGAGGAGAACGAGCGGGACCCGGACGCGCTGGCCGACCTGTTCCGGCTGGACCACCTGGCCACCCGGATCCGTCGGAACGCGGAGAGCCTGCTGGTGCTCTCCGGCGAGGAGCCGGCGCGCAAGTGGGGCCGGCCGGTGCTGCTCGCCGACGTGGCGCGGGCCGCGATCGCCGAGACCGAGGACCTGGACCGGGTCGACTACGCGGTGGACGACAGCCTCGCCGTGTCCGGGCGGGCGGTCGCCGACCTGACCCACCTGGTCGCCGAGCTGATCGAGAACGCGGTGCACTTCTCCCCGCCCGGAGTCGGCGTCATGGTGCGGACCCGGCCGTTCCTGCAGTCGGCCGGCGCCCAGGTGCTGACCATCGAGGACTGGGGCGTCGGGATGAGCGCCCAGGAGGTGGCCGAGGCCAACCGCATCCTGGACGAGCCGCGCGAGGTCGACCTGTCCATGTCGCAGCGGCTCGGCCTGCACGTGGTGGCCCGGCTGGCACAGCGGTACGCGATCTCGGTGTCGCTGACCCAGACGCCGGGCGGCGGGGTGACCGCGGTGGTGATCATGCCGGCCGGGCTCTTCGACATCCCGGAGGCGGACGTCGACCTCGTGTCGCCGCGGCGGGCGACGGCGACCCGGATGGCGCCGGTTGCGATGGCCGCGCAGGCCACCGCGACCCGGACCGTCACGGTCGCCCCGCTGATGGCGCCCCGACCGCTGTCGGCGGCGCCGGTGCCGCCGCCGACTCCGCCGGCACAGATGCCGGCGATCCCTGCGGTGCCGGTACCCGCAGTGCCACCCATGCCGGCCAGCCAGCCGGTCACGGTCGCGGCCCGGCTGGCCGACCAGCCGGACACGTCGGACACCTGGCACAGCTGGTGGACGCCGCATCAGGAGCCGAACGGGACGTCCACTCAGGACACCGGCGGGCCCGGGCGGGGAGCTGAGTCGGCCGCTCCGGCGCCGCCTCGGCCGGGCCAGGCGCAGGCGGCCGGAAGCCCAACCCGGGTGGCGGGCGACCGACCCGCCCGGTCGCCGGTCCCGGACCGGCCGGTCGGTCCACCCGCGCCGCCCACCTCGGCTCGAACGGCCGGGGCGGCGGGCCCGGGCGGGTCGGCGGGTGCGCCCGGTGCAGCCGGCCGGCCCGACGGAGGGACTCGACCCGGTGCCACCGCCGCCGGCGCGGCCGGCCCGGTCCGGGCACCTGGTCCGGCGGCGGGTCCGGCGGGACCGTCCACTCCGGCCGGTGCGGCGGGCCAGAACGGGCCATCGGGTGCCCGTGACAGCGCTCGCCCGGCGAGTCCAACCGGGACGGTCGGGCGGGCAACTCCCGGCCCCCCGTCGGCGCGTCCCGCGGGCGGTGGGGCGCTGGCCGCGGAGAGCTCGTTCCGGACCGGCAAGCCGGCCGGCGCCGAGGAAGCCGGCCCACGGCTGAGCCAGCGGGTCCCGCAGGCGAACCTTGCCGAGGGGCTCCGCCGCACGCAGGGTCCGAGCGGGCCGCCGCCGCAGCCGCTCCGCGATCCGGAGCAGGCGCGGGAGGCGCTGTCCCGGTTCCAGGCCAGCCAGCGGATGGCAAGGGCGTTGTTGGACGAGGGGTCGATCGACGATTCGGGGAACCGGAACGGTTCGGGAGGTGCCGACGAAGGTCGTACGTGATGTTGCCCAGGCGGTCACCCGGGCCGCCACGCCTTGCACGCTTTGCGGTGGTCCGACCGGGCACCGCAGCCCACGGGGAGGCTCTGCCCATGACCCAGGCACCCTCGGCCAGTCGGGAGTTGGACTGGCTGGTCAACAACTTCGCCGACCGCGTCGTCGGCGTGTCGCATGCGCTCGTCGTCTCCGGCGACGGCCTGAAGCTGGCCATCTCGGAACGGGTCGACGAGGATCGGGCGGATCAGCTCGCCGCGGTGGCGTCCGGGCTGGCCAGCCTGACCCTGGGAGCGGCGCGCTGCTTCAACGCGGAGCCGGTGAACCAGACAATCGTCGAGATGGGTGGCGGCTACCTGTTCGTCACGTCCATCGGCGAAGGCTCCGTGCTGGCGGTGTTCGCCCAGCCGCAGTGCGACATCGGAATGATCGGATATGAGATGACCTTGCTCGTTGCGCGGGTCGGGCAGTTGCTCGCCCCGCTACCCCGCGACGTAGACCACGTCGGCCGACGATGATCGATGACGCGGGTGATGGCGGCCGGGTGGTGCCCGCGTACGCACTGACCCGCGGGCGCACCCGTTCGGCCGGTCCGGACCTGCCGCTGGAGACACTCGTCACGGCGACCGAGTACGGCTTGCGCCGCTTCTCCGGCCTGCAGGCCGAACGGCGGATGATCGTTGAGATGTGCAGTGGGCCGATGTCCGTCGCCGAGCTCGCCTCGCACCTCCGTATCCCCATTGGCGTCGCCCGAGTCCTGGTCAGCGACCTCGCGTCCAGCGGCTACCTGGCGGTGCACCTGCCCTATGGCGCCGGCGACGAGGCTCCGGACGCGGCGATCCTGGAGAGACTGCTGGATGGACTCCGTGCCCGCTGATCGATATCCGCCCAGCGGCGGCGGCCCACCGGTACCGGCCTACTTCCCGGCCGGCCCGTCGCGGGAGGACTACCCGACCTACCCACCCGGGGGGTACCCGTCGCCGGGCTACCAGCGGCCTGGCTACCAGCAGCCTGGCTACCAGCAGCCTGGCTACCAGCAGCCGGGGTACTCGCCGGCCGGCTACCCGCCGCAGAGCCCGCGCCCGCCGTGGTCCGGGTACGAGCATTCGGCCGCCGGCCACGCCGCCGCGCCGTACCAGCCGGGTGCCGCCCGGTCGGCCGCCCCGATCCCGGTCAAGATCGTAATTGCCGGCGGGTTCGGAGTCGGGAAGACCACGTTCGTCGGCGCCGTCTCGGAGATCACTCCGCTGACTACCGAGGCCGTCATGACCACGCTGTCCGAGGGCGTCGACGACCTGTCCGCGGTGCGCGGGAAGACCACCACCACGGTCGCCATGGACTTCGGCCGGATCACGGTCGACGACCAGCTGATCCTCTATCTCTTCGGCACCCCGGGGCAGCGGCGGTTCTGGTTCATGTGGGACGACGTGTCCCGAGGCGCCGTCGGCGGGGTCGTGCTGGTGGACCTGCGCCGGATCGACGACTGCTTCGCCGCGATCGACTACTTCGAGGACCGGCGGATGCCGTTCGTGGTCGCGGTCAACAACTTCCCCGGCGCGGACTGGTTCGACGACGCGGCGGTCCGGGAGGCGCTGGCGCTCCGCCCGGACTGCCCGCTGGTGCGAATGGACGCCCGGGACGGCCGGTCCTGCCTGGCCACCCTGATCGCGCTGGTCGAGCACGCGCTGGCCCGGACCACCGCGGCCTGACCTGGACCACCGGCCCTGCCCGGACCACCGCGGCCCTGACGGGCCTGCCGGCCCTGGCCCGGCCCTGCCCCGGACCACCCGGCCCTGCCCCGGACCACCGCGGCCTGACGGGCCTGCCGGCCCTGGGCCGGGCCACCGGCCCTGGCCCGGACCAGCCGGCCCGACTCGGACGACCCGGCCCTGGCCCGGACGACCCGGCCCTGGCCCGGACGACCCGGCCCTGGCCCGGACGACCCGGCCCTGGCCCGGACCACGCGGCCCGACCGGGGCCACCCGGCCTGACCGGGGCCCGAGCCGGCGCGCGGCGGCTCGACCCGGAGCCCGGCGGCTCGACCGAGCCCTGCCTGACTACCCGGCCCTGGCCGGAGCTTGCACGCCGGCGTCCCAGACCGGCTCGGGCGACTCGTACACCGCGCCGTCGGCGCCGAAGACGACATACCGGTCGAACCCTCGGGCGAACCACCGGTCGTGGGTGACCGCAAGGACGGTCCCGCGGTAGCCGGCCAGGCCGTCCTCCAGCGCCTCGGCGCTGACCACGTCGAGGTTGTCGGTCGGCTCATCGAGCAGCAGCATGGTCGCCCCGGCCAGCTCGAGCAGCAGGATCTGCAGCCGGGCCTGCTGCCCGCCGGACAGCAGCTCGAACCGCACGTCCGCCTGGCCGTGCAGCTCGTACCGGCGCAGCGCGCCGACGGCCCGCCCGCGGTCCAGCCCGAGTCGGTCACCCTGGCCCCGCCACAGAATCTCCACCAGCGTCCGTCCGGCCAGCTCCGGATGCTCGTGGGTCTGCACGAACAGACCGGGCCGGACCCGGGCGCCGAGCCGCCACTGTCCACTGTGGTCGATGGGATGGCCGGCGAGCAGCCGGAGGAAGTGCGACTTGCCCGAGCCGTTCGCACCGAGCACGGCGACCCGCTCGCCGTAGAACAGCTCCAGGTCGAACGGCCTGCTCAGCGGACGCCCGGCCGCGGACAGCTCCAGCCGGGCGCAGGTCAGCGCGCGCACCCCGGTGCGACCGCCAGTCAGCCGCATCGAGACGCGCTGCTCGGTCGGCCGCTCCGGCGGCGGCCCGGCCGCCTCGAACTTCGCCAGCCTGGTCTGCATCGCGTGGTAGCGGCTGGCCATGCCATCGCTGATCTTCGCCTGCTGCTGCAGGGTGCGGACCAGGTCGCGCAGCCGCTGGTGCTCCTCCTCCCAGCGTCGGTGCAGCTCGTCCAGCCGCTCCAGCCGGGCGGCGCGGGCCCGGTGGTAGGACTCGAAGCCGCCGCCGTGCACCCAGGCGGAGCGGGCCTCCACGGTGACCACCCGGTCGGCGGTGCGGGCGAGCACCTCCCGGTCGTGGCTGACGAACAGGACGGTCTTCGGCGTCGAGGCCAACTCGGCCTCCAGCCACTGCTTGCCCCGGACGTCGAGGAAGTTGTCCGGCTCGTCCAGCAGCAGCACCTCGTCCGGGCCGCGCAGCAGCGCCTCGAGCGCCAACCTCTTCTGCTCGCCGCCGGACAGCGTGCGCACCATCCGGTGCTGCGCCTCCTCCAGCGGCAGGCCGAGGGCTGCGACGGTGACGGTGTCCTAGACCTTAAACAAGCGAGGATTCGGGCCGAGGGCTGCGGGCTGCGTCAAGGTGCGCGGATGATCTTTCCTTGAGGTTTCACGCGGCTTCGTGCCGGCTCCGTCGGGTAGCTGCGGCTTGGACGCTGTCCGCTTTGATGTAGT